>ERZ827156.1911-NODE-1911-length-22896-cov-14.394597_pt1 | contig 22896 bp, 20 predicted proteins | sample MGYA00519919_ERZ827156 | MGnify/ENA primary metagenome ERZ827156 (study PRJEB31778, sample SAMEA3449269) | human gut metagenome | biome: human gut; feature: human-associated habitat; material: faeces | place: United Kingdom | collected 2010/2012 ...
GCTCAATGAATATTCTAGTGACAGGAGCTAACGGTCAGCTTGGTAATGAGATGCGCCGTGTGTCATCAACCAGCTCCAACCAATATATTTTTACCGATGTGGCAGGATTGGATATAACCAGTCATGATTCTACCCGTAAAAAATGGTTTCTTGTATCAGAATTATAAAATGCGACTCTTCGCTATCGAATAAAAAATAATAATATAATGTATCGTTTAATTGATTTTGATTTTTTATCCACTATAAAGCGGAGGGCGTTCCTCTGGGCGAATCCCTTATGTCTTTTTGTATGCGGAATAAAGTGTCTTACCATTTGTGAAACAAATGATATAAGGAAACGTGTCATAAATTAGTGGTGTGGAGGGTAAAGGGTGAAAATGGTGAGGTGTATATTAACACTAGTGGGGCTTTAATGATTAGTAAAATATAATATTCAATTTCGGACAAAAATAAATTGATGGAGAAAATTGCAATTATTGGTGCTGGCATATCTGGCTTGAGTGTAGCACATTTTCTTAGTGATAGATATGATATTACCGTTTTCGAGAAAGAGAATAGGGCAGGTGGACTTATAAGATGCCTTCGCGTAAATGGTAATTTGTTTCATATATGTGGTGGTCATGTTTTTAACTCAAAACGTCAAGATGTTTTAGATTGGTTTTGGTCTAAGTTTATTCAAAGTGAAGAATTTTCAAAAGCAGACCGAAACTCTTGTGTTTTTATGGATAAGGGCAATAATTCTCTAGAGTATGATAATATTCCTTATCCTATAGAGAACCATATGTATCTGTTTAGCGAGGAAATTCAGAAGTCTTTTTATAAAGACCTTGAAGAAATAGATAAGAACAAAGGATTAAATGCTAAATTAACGGACTACGATAATTTTGGTGATTTTCTTAGATGGCGTTTTGGAAAGACTCTTTATGACATGTACTTTGAACCATATAACAAAAAAGTTTGGAGACGCGATCTTACTACCGTTCCTATGTCTTGGATGGGAGGAAAATTGCCAATGCCTACCACACAAGAAATGCGTGAAAATAATGCTAACAAGGTAGAGGAAAGAGCTTTTGTTCATTCTACTTTTTGGTATGAAAGGATGAATGGTTCACAATATATTGCAGATAAATTAGCAATAGGATTGAAGATTATTTATGATAGCGAGATCACTTCCATTGATAGAATGGGGGAAAAATGGATAATCTGTGGGAAAGAATTCGATAAGGTTGTATTTTGTGGTAACATCAAAGATATGATTAAGATTGTTAAGGGCATAGACCTTTCTAAATACAATACGGATGTTGAATCTCTTGAATATCATGGCACTACAGCTGTATTCTGTGAAATAGATAAGAATCCATATTCTTGGATATATCAGCCTAGCAGACAACATGAGAGTCATCGTATTATTTGCACCGGTAATTTTGCTGAGAGTAATAATTCAGAGTTACCCAAAGGACGTATTACAGCTACAGTAGAGTTCACAGATGCAATTAATAAAGAGGGTATTCTTGAAAATCTAAAAAGAATCCCTCTTAATCCTAAATATTTAGACCATAAATTCAATAAATACACTTATCCTATCCAAGATGCAAATACACGCACAATAATTAATAAGCTGAAGAAAGAAACCTCTCTCTCTAATTTCTATTTTACAGGTCGATTTGCAGATTGGGAATATTACAATATGGATGTAGCGATAGGTGCAGCAATGGATATGTGTAAAACACTTTAGTTAGATGTATGTTTAACCAAAAGTTTAAAAAAGGTAGCTTTTTTAGAAATTTTACAGTTTTGATGAGTGGTGAAGCATTAGCACATGCTTTCAATATGGTCATCAATATCATTCTTGCAAGAAAATTGGCTCCAGATTCCTATGGTCTCTATGCTTTATTTCTTACTTACGTTACCCTATTCTTTACCTTTTCAACTTTCGGACTTAGAAGAATTGTGATTAGATGCATAGCCCGTGATCAGGACAGTTCAAAAAAATATTTTGTAATATCTTTGGTACTCCGATTCTATGGAGTTATTCTATCAAGTATAGGGTTCATTGTCTATAATAAAATAAATCCCGTTTTTGATGACAACTACATTGTTCTTATGATATTGGCTGGTGTCTTTTTGCAATCTTATTGGGAAGGATTTCAAAATGTAGCTTTTGGTATGGAACGTATGGAGACGACAAGCTATATTAATGTTGGCATGTCTTTTATATTGCTACTTACATATTTATGTATGAATTCTTCGCTGATAACTGTAAAGCTTATAATAGGCATATATATAATAAATTTTTTTGCAAAAGATTGTTTGTACTTGTTCTCTTTATTTAAGCAAAGGTTGATAAAGGGCGTATATCGTTATGAAAAAAGTGAATTTAGATTACTACAGAAAAATATGCTTACAGATAGTATGCCATATTACATTCTAAATATATTTTCTTTAGTTTCCACACAACTACCCATACTATTCCTAAATAGCAATAGTTCTATCACAGAGGTATCATACTTCAATATTGCCAACAAGTTATTGCTACCGATGACTCTTTTTATTCATAGTGCATTAGTTGCTCTGTTTCCGAATCAAGCAAAGGAATTTGTGCGTAATCAGCAACGATTTACGACTAAAGCTTCTCTGATGCTTTATTTTATAAGTGTTGTTGGAACAATTTCCTGTTTGATAATTTCGTTATTTAAGAATGAAGTCGTTTTGTTGCTTTATGGAGAAAATTATGCAAGCACCGGTAATGTTTTAACGTTACAGTGTTGGTATATGATTTTATTTTCTATGTTTGGATTTATAGGAAACACTTTAGGTGCCGCGGATAAGCAAAAATGGATTGCGAGTCTGTCCATATTTTATGCGTGTGTTAATGCTCCATTGCTATGGTATTGTTCTAAAAATGGCGCAATTGGTCTTTCGTATGGTTATATTGTTGGAGCCTTACTTAATATGACCTATCATATATATTATTTACAAAAGGCAATGCCAGTAAAAATACCTACACGCACATTTATTTGTTTCTTTGGTGTCATGTTATCGGGTTTTATTTTTTCGATTGTCATTCCCGAAACAATATCAATATTTCTACGGTGTATAATAGTTCTGGTAATATTTGTCATACTTTTCTTGTATAGGGGAAGGCTTCTAGCAATACTAAAAAATCATGAGTAGAAGATTATCAAACAAATATTATTGGATTCTAACCTTCATAATATTACATTTTTTTCATTATTTGGATTATGTAAATTATAATCCTACGATAGGTGGACAATTGTCCAATGTTATCGTTTTACTTTTGATAGTTTATGTTCTTACAAGAAAAATAGATATAAGCAATGCGGCATCATATAAATATGTTCTCTATTTTATGTTAGTGCCAATGCTTAGTATAATACCTTGTTATCTAGATAGAGGGCAGAGTCTGTTTATTTCATTTAGAGCGTTCATGCCTTCTGGAATATGGTTATTGTATTTTTTTCTCCAAGATAAAAAATTTAATGCAGATAAAGTTGTAAAAGTTATACTTTTAATTGCTTTTTTAAGAATAGGCATTACGTTTGTTGAGCAGTTTACATATCCTGTTTATTACTTTGCAAATAGAACAGATATCGAATTGGAGAATGGCATTATACGAGAAGTTGAGATTCGTTCAGGTTTTAGGCGATACCTTATATCAGATACATTCTTCTCAATGTTTGCAATATTCTTTTATTATCAAAAGTTGATAGAACGACATAAGAAAAAGATTATATGGTTAATTTTATTCTTAATAGCCTGCTTCGGGTTGTACATGGATCAATCAAGACAGTTCTTAGCATCTACAGTTGGTTCCATTGCCATTTTATCTATTTTTTCCTCAAAATATGGACTGGGAGGTAAAATTGCTTTTATAGCTTTGATAGTGGGAATATATGTAGGATATAACTTCCTTTTTTCAGAGTTGGCATCTAAGACAACAGAAGAATTGAATGATGATAATATACGAGTTGCAAGTTATGCATTTTATTTATTTGATTATTGGGGAGGACCTCTTTCGATAATCTTTGGTAATGGTTTGCCTGGTTCTACATCTGATTATGGTATTGAAATCCAAAAGTTAGAAACAACATTACATTTTTATAGGTCTGATGTTGGAATAGTTGGTGCCTTGAATATAGGAGGTATTTGTACCGTATTGGTTTTCTTTTTTTATTATTTTAAGGTTGTTAGAAAGAACTGGAGCTATATGGAGCTGTACCAACAATTATTTCTAATTAGTGCTTTGCTAAATATCCCATTAATATTTCCTATCACACAAGGTACACATTATAAATGTTTTTGGGCGATTCTTTTATTTATCATAGATAGAACAATATACAAAAAAAATACAATACATAAATGAAACTTCAAAAGATTATTTCTCAGCGTAATTATAATAGTGCTGCTCCATTTAAGATTGTATATGAATGGGAGAATATTATCTCTGATAAAGGAAATATAAATCTATATAAAGAAACTTCCTTTCATTTTCACAAGATATATGGATGGTTGAAAAAAATAGGATTAGTAGATTTTTATAAATCTATCATATCTTCCAAAGAGCTATCTCTATTTTTTGTGATGAGGGCTGATGTTTTTAAAGAACCATGGTTAAACAAAAGCACAATCCCTGTTATTATTGATTTTTGGTTGAATGACTCTGAATTGCCTTCTTTCTACGAAGCTTATAAGGATTGTCCATTAGTTCTGATTACTAGTGCTGAAGTAGTAGAATATCTAAAAACTAAAAATTGTCCATTAAAAATAGAACATTGGCCATTGTCAATACCTGATTACATGAAGCCCGATCGTAAGGAAAATTATGAGAAACTTTATGATTTATGTTTTCTTGGTCGGCCATCGCCCTATTTCGTTGATATGCTGAAACAGTATGAAATAACGCATCCAGATTTTAAATATATTCTCGGATCTCGTTCCTCAAAAAATAGAGAATACATTGATAATCATGGAAATTTCATAGCCAAGGATAGTGGACGTGAGAGTTACATTCATATGATTCGAAGCAGTAAGATTACTTGCTATTCAACTCCGGGTCTTGATAGTAACAAGTCTGAAACATCAATTTTCAATCAGGTTACTCCGCGACTTTTTGAGATGCTTGCAGGAGGTTGTTATGTATTGGCACATTATCCAGATAATGCAGACACTCGATTTTATGAATTAGATAAATATGTAGGAAATATTCCTGATTACGAGACTTTTGAAATGAGATTAGATTATTTGCGAAAATCTGCTCCAATGGATTTTTCAATAGCTCATGAATTTCTGAATAAGCACTATACTTCTACGCGTGTTCATATGCTTTTCTCCATTTTGGACAAGTATCAAATAGAATATTAATTATGAGTAAGATTGGTTTTATTACCATACAACAAGCTAATTTCGGATCTGTTCTCCAAACTTTCGCAACTTCATACGTCATAAAAAAGATGGGGCATCATCCTGTTTTGATAGACTATCAATACCCAACGGAGTATCATCGTAAAAACGCCATGGGAACAGAAGCTAAGCGGTATGTTTCTCCTTTGCTAGAACGTGTATGGAAGAATGTTTTTAAATACTCATATAGGTTGTTGCATAAAATGCCAGTTGGGCAAGTAGCTTATCAGAAATGGGCTGCAAAAAAAAGTCATGAGAAATTTGTCCAGTTTCAAAGTCAAATAGAAAAGACTGATATTTCGTATGATATGGATAGCATTGTTAATAATCCGCCTCTCTTCGACATCTATATGACAGGAAGTGATCAGACATGGAATCCAAGATACTATGCAGATGATCATAGTTTTTTACTCAATTTCGCTCCTGATGATAAGCCTAAAGTGGCTTATGCCGCAAGTTACGGAACTAGCGAGTTTTATCCACAATATACTGAAGTTTATAGTAAATATCTGAAACGCTATGATGCAATTTCAACACGTGAATCTACGGGTGTTAAGATTACAAGCGATTTATCTGGAAAGAAAGCTGTACACTGTTGCGATCCTACGTTTCTTCTTACAAAGGGTGATTGGATGGAATTTGCTGCAGCAGAAAATCCTATTAAGGGTAAATATGTGCTTGTTTATATACAAGCCTATGCTATAAATCCTTATCCTTATGCAGATCAGCTGGCTAAACGAGTGAAGAAGTTAATAGGGGCAGATCATGTTATTGTCCTAAACTCTGAAATATATGAGATTGCGAAGGGGTTTAAGCCAATGATTGGCGCTGGCCCTCATGAGTTCTTGCGTCTCTTTGCTGATGCATCTTTTGTTATTTGCTGTTCTTTTCATAGTGTTGCTTTTTCTATTAATTTTCGAAAACCATTTTATGCAATAGCTGGTGATGTACCTACGAAGGATAATCGTCAATCGGATATCATTGAAAAGCTAAACCTTCAGGCAAGAGTGAAAACTGTTGGTGATAAGCTACCTGAAACTTATGAAGAGTTACTGCTGGATTATTCTTTTTGCGAAGATAAAATAGAATCTTTTAGGAAGCAGTCATTTGACTATCTAAAAAAAACACTAAAGTAATGAATATAAGCACTAATGAATTTTGTTGTGGATGTAGGGCTTGCGAGCAAATATGTCCTAAGCAAGCCATAGCATTAACCTCAGATAGAGAAGGATTTTATTATCCTCTTTTAGATGCGTATAAATGCGTTGATTGCGGCTTATGTTCCGATGTATGTCCTGTTCTGAATTATGAGACTTCTCTTTATTCTCGAGGAAAAGCTTTTGCTGCTCAAGCAAAGGATAATAAGATTTTAAATGTTAGTTCTTCTGGAGGTATTTTCTCTATTGTAGCTAAAAATGTCTTAAAAAAAGGAGGGGTTGTGGTTGGTGCAGAATTGACAAAAGAGCTAATAGTGAAACACGTCGCTATTGAAAAAGTCACTGATTTATATCGCTTGCAAGGTTCTAAATATGCTCAGTCAGATACAACAGGAATTTATCAAGAAGTTAAGGGTTATCTTAAATCAGGAAGACTGGTCTTCTTTACCGGAACTCCTTGTCATGTTTCTGCATTAAAACTCTTTTTGCGTAAAGATTACGATAATTTGCTGACTTCAGATGTCGTTTGTCATGGTGTTCCATCAATAAAAATGTTTCACCAGTTAATAAAGTATATAGAAGAAGACCAACAATCGAAAGTTATCGATTATCGTTTTAGAGATAAAACTCTTTTGGGTTGGTCAAGAGTGTCTTCATGTACCTTACAAAAGGGAAACAAAATTTTGCCTCTTTATTATAATAAATATATGAGAGCTTTTTTTCAAGCTTTTCTTGAAGGACATGTTTTGCGAATGGATTGTTATAAATGTCCATTTACAAAAGTGGAACGAACAGGTGATTTTACCATGGCAGATTTTTGGTCTTTAAAGGATTCTAATCCAAATTTTCCTCGTCAACATCGAGGGGTAAGCATGGTTCTTGTTAATTCGGATAAAGGACGAAAGTTATTTAATGATATATCTAAAGATATTTTATTGGAGGACTCGGATTTGGATATAATTCTTGGTGGTTATAATTATCAACTAAAACATCCAACCGAATTGACACCAGAGCGGTCTAGTATCTTTGAAATTTTTATGAATGATAGAGATAAGTTTCTTTCTAACTATATAAGATGTAGAGTAAAATGCGACCGAAAGAAATTTTATATATCTGCGATTAAAGAGATTATTAAGAAAACGATACGTTATCATGGGCAATATTAGATTATCTATCATCATTCCTCTATACAATAAAGAAAAGCATATAAAGAAAACCATTGATTCTGTATTAAACCAAGATTTCTCTTGTTTCGAACTTATAGTTGTTGATGATGGCTCTACAGATAAGAGTGCGGAAATTGTTAGTCAAATACAAGACAATAGAATTCGATTGATTCAACAATCGAATAGTGGTGTTTCTAAAGCGCGAAATATGGGTGCCCAAATAGCATCATCAAGTTGGTTGATATTTTTGGACGGTGATGATGTCTTTATGTCAGGAACTCTAAGAAATTATGCAAATATGATTTTCCGTTATCCACATAATGAAGTCTTTATTGCTAATTATAAGAGTAGTGAACACTTGAAATTAGGTTCGTTCAGAGGGAAAAAAGAGCGAGTATATGAAAATCCTTTGAAGGCGATGTGGCATAGAGATTTTTATCCTCATCCAGGAAACATAATGTGTAGTAAAAATGCCTTTATGAAAATAGGAGGATTTGATGAAAGAATGTCGTACTATGAGGACTTTGAATTTGGCGCAAGATTAATTAAGAATTTCAGTATCGTTTATTCTCCATTTGTTTGCATGGAATATGTCGTAGAAAGTAACGAAGCAAGAATCAAATTACATCCTTTAGAAAAAGAATATGCTTTTTATATAGAGTCCGAGAGTCTTGAAAATCCATGGTTGAAAAATTATTGCTATACGATTTTTAAAGGTTTTATTCAAAAAAGAAGAAAAGGAAACGATATAGACGGGCTAAAAGCACTTATAGATGTTCGCAATCGGAAATTTGGTAGATATTATTATTTGAATGACTTCTTATATAGAATACGGAGAAAATTATTGAGACATGGAATATAATTATGTAATTTTTGGTTCAGATTGGGACTTGTATAAACAATCCTATTCTGACATATATAATCAAGACAATGTAAGATATATAGCAGGTCATGTGGATAATAAAAAAGGATTAGAAAAGATGTTGTGCAAATTGCATTTTTCCGCAGCCCTTTATAATCATATAAATGTTCCAGGAAAAAGCCTTTGGAATAGCTCTTATTTTAAGGATGACTTTCAAACGAAACGTCCATTATGTTTTATCTTTAATGGTGGGTGGTTGGAGTTTGATAACTATGGTTTGTTTGATTATTTAAGAAAACAACATCCAGAAGCTAAATTCGTTTTGTTTCTGCAAGATTTGATTAATAAAATCAAGCGAGGCAATAGATGGCTTCAAGTGGATGTTGCAAAGGTAAAACGGATATTTGATTTGGTATTGTCATTCGATCAAAGTAATTGTCAGACTTATGGTTTTGTTTATCATCCCCTTGTCTTTTCTAGTTATCATGGCATTATTAATAATACCATCGAAGACAGTGATGTCTATTTCTTGGGAAAAGCAAAGAATAGATTGCCAGAAATCATTAGTGCTTATGAAAGGTTATGTTCTTTTGGCTTGAAATGTGATTTTCATCTTGTTGGTGTTGAAGAAAAGAATCAAGTTCATAAAGATAACATATGCTATATATCTGGTATGGATTACCAAACGAATTTGCAACACATTCTTCATACGAAATGTTTGCTGGAAGTTATGCAGCAAAATGGAACCGGTTATACACAAAGAATGTGTGAGGCAGTTGCCTTAGATAAGAAAATCATTACGAATAACAGTAAAATTAATGAGGCACCATTTTATAATGATAAATTCATATTGAAATATTCCGAACCATCTGAAATCACAAAGGATTTTTGTGATGCTATCAAACGGAAAGAAGTGATTGATTATCATTATAAAGAAAATTTCTCGCCTAATGAGCTTCTAACCTTTATTAATGAAAAGTTATAAGATGAAAAGCTCAGACATAAACTATACAGTAAAGAATAATCTTTGCCTGGGATGTGGTATCTGCGCAGATGCTTGCCCTACAAAAAGCATTGTTATGGAGATTGTTAAGGGGGAGTGGCGTCCAGTTATAAATCCAGCTCAATGTTTGAATAAGAAAGGATGTAACAAATGCTATAAGGTATGTTCGGGTGTTGGTATGGAGATTAAGAAATATGCAAATGATTTATATTCATCTTCAGAAACGTCAGATAAGTATATTGGTAATTATGAACGACTCTATACGGGATATAGCAGCGATATGAATATAAGGAAAACGGCTAATTCCGGTGGTTTGCTTAGTTCTATTCTTATTTTTTTGTTACAAAAAAGATATATTGATGGAGCCATTATTACTAGGTATTCATCCGAGAATCCTTTACAGCCCTCAGCTTTCATAGCTACTACATCTGAAGAAATATTAGAATCAAAAGGTTCTAAATATGCTCCAGTGCAGTTATCAGGAACATTAAGAAAAGCCCTTCTTCTAGGAAAAAGATATGTTATTGTAGGTTTGCCTTGTCATATACAGTCAGTTAGGAAATGGGCAAAGATCGATTCTAAGATAGATAAGGTGATATTTGCTTATTTTTCTTTGTATTGCAGTAGTGAAAGATGCTTCTATGCGCAAGATTACCTTTGTAGGTATTTCAATATAGAGAAGTGCAACATTAAAGAATTCTCATTCCGCGAAAAAGGAAAATTGAAGTTCATCGGAAATAATGGGGAGAACTTGCTTTCTATGAGAGGGGGCGACTCGCCAGTTTTTCATAAATATTACCGACTAGTTGGCAGCCATTTTAAGCCCAATAGGTGTCAAATGTGTGTAGATCATTACGGTTATCTAGCTGATATGAGTTTTGGCGATATCGGAATAGCTCCTTATACTCAAGACAAAATAGGAATAAATAGTTTGATTGTCAGAAATCCCAAATTCATTGAGATCCTCAATGAAGCCATCAAGGATGGATGTATTGAGTTAAAACCTTTAGATCCTGATTTATTGAATAAGTCACAGGGAGATATGATGTTTTCTCGTCTGAAGAAAGCAAAAGCTAAATGTATACTTCAAAGTTTGATAGGTAAAAAATCTGTTGAATATGATTTGTTGGAAAATGAATCAACAACTTTCCACGACCTACTAAAAATTATCGTTGTTGACATAAAGCGATTTATTGGAAGAAGAAAATATTTGTGGTTTTTAATTGATTTTGAAAACAGAAACCAAAAATTATGAAAAATATTTTGATTACAGGTGGAGCCGGTTTTATCGGTTCCAATGTAGCTCTTCGGCTATTGCAAAAAGGCTATCATGTCACAGTGTTGGACAATTTGAGCAAGCAAATTCATGGTGTCACCCCAGAGATTACTTCTCCTTTGTATTTGTCTATCAAAGATAAAGTGAAATTCATTCATGGCAGTGTCGTTTCTCGTGAGGATTGGATGAAAGCTTTAGATGGTCAAGATGCTGTTATTCATTTGGCAGCCGAAACAGGAACAGGACAGTCTATGTATCAAATAGAAAAGTACGTAGATACTAACATTGGTGGTACAGCTTTACTTCTCGATATTCTGACAAATACCAAACATCATGTAAAGCGTGTTTTGGTGGCTGAGTCTAGAGCTATTTATGGTGAAGGTAAATATCATTGTCCTCATTGCGGTGATGTTTATCCTATGGGACGAAATGATGCAGATATGGCAAAAGGTGACTTTGAATGCAAGTGTCCTAAGTGTGGTGGAGCAGTTGAACTGGTAGCAACTACCGAGGATAGTGCAATACATCCATCTTCAGTTTATGGAATTGCGAAACAGGTTCAAGGTCAACTGGTTCATTTGGTATGTCCAACCATTGGCGTTGAGTCAGTATCTTTCCGATATCAAAATGTTTATGGTCCTGGACAGTCTCTAAGTAATCCTTATACCGGCATTTTGAGTATTTTCTCAACCCGGATAAAGAATGGTCATGGAATCAATATTTTTGAGGATGGTAAGGAAACACGTGATTTTGTTTACATCGACGATGTTGTAGATGCGACCATTCTTGGTCTTGAAGTACTAAAAGCAAATGGGTGTATTTTCAATATTGGTACAGGTATGGCTACGGATGTTTTGACTGTGGCGAATACACTTTGTGAAAAATATGGAATTCAAGTACCTGTCACGATTTCTGGAAATTATCGTTTAGGGGATATTCGACATAATTATGCAGATATAAGTCTTGCACGTAGAATTTTGGGATTTGAACCAAAGTTCTCTTTCACTGACGGTATAGCTCAATTTTGTAAATGGGTTGATAAGCAAGAGGTACAGGATGATATGTATGAGATTTCTATTGAGGAAATGAAATCTAAAGGACTTTATAAATAAATGATATTATGAAAATTTTAGTAACTGGAGCTGATGGCTACATTGGTCGGCACATAGTAAATAATTTGTTGGATTTAGGCCATGAAGTAATTGCTGTAGACATTCATACGGATGATATTAATGATAAAGCGGAAAAGAAGAAACTTAATCTTTTTACAGCAGATCTAACGAATGTTTACACATCATTGGGAAGTCCTGATGTTTGTTTGCATATGGCTTGGCGTGATGGATTTGTTCATAACTCAGTTAACCACATAGGAGATTTGTCTTCTCATTATAAATTTTTGGTGGCATTGATGGAACAAGGATTGAAACACTTGGCTGTCATGGGAACCATGCATGAAGTAGGTTACTGGGAGGGCAAGATAGATGAGAATACACCATGCAATCCCATTTCTATGTACGGAATTGCGAAAGATGCTCTTCGTAGGTCTATGATAGCATATTGTAAATCTAACAGTATATTATTGCAATGGCTTCGTGGCTTTTATATTCTTGGCGATGACAAGAAAAACCATTCTATCTTTAGCAAATTATTGCAAGCAGATGAGCAAGGACAAGAGTTGTTTCCTTTCACTACTGGCAAAACAAAATATGATTTTATCAATGTTGATGAATTGGTAGAACAGATTTCTAAAGCAGTAACTCAAACAGATGTTACTGGTATTATCAATTGTTGTTCTGGTAATCCTATGACATTGGCTGAACGTGTAGAGAACTTTATCAAGGACCATAAGTTGAAAATTCGTCTGAATTATGGCGTTTTTCCAGATAGACCTTACGATTCTCCGATAATTTTCGGTGATGATAAAAAGATAAAACAAATTATGTCGTTGAAATAAGATTTTAATGACAAAAATAAGAATTTTGTCGGTGATGGTGTTATTTTTGATAGTTTGTACCCTGAGAATATTAGAATTGGTATACATACTACAATAACTATGGGATGTATCTTTCTAACTCATTCGTTAGACACTGAAAAATTGGGTATATCATGGCGAAAGCACAATATAAAAATTGGAAATTTCGTCTTTATTGGTGCTCGTACAATCATCTGCAGCGATGTAGAAATTGGTGATAATTCAATAATTGGAGCTGGTTCCATTGTTACAAAAAATGTACCTCCAAATCAAATATGGGCAGGAAATCCTGCGAAGTTTATAAAAGAAAGACAAAACAAGACTAAAAATATTGATTTATGATAGGAGTTTATTTGGTTTTAATTCTGCAACTATATGTGTCAATATGTCATGTGCAGTGCTTTATAAGGTGATATCGTTCTTTTGGGTAGATGATAGATAGGATTGTTGAATAAAGGAAAATAGAATATATGCAAATGAAAAGAAAAGTGGGTGCAGTGATTATTATGCACCCGGGGCAATGTAACTATGGTAGTTCTTTACAAGGATACGCTACAGCCAAAAAAGTGGCGGATTTTGGATATGAGTATGAGATAATCCGGTACAATAAGGTTCGCGATGTGAAATCTTTTTTGAAGAATTTTGTGGGACTTATGCGAAGTGGTGCTTTTAGGCAATGGAAATATTTGCGTAAAAAGAAAAAAGATTTTATTCAGTATCCGGAATTTGCAAGGACGAGAAAAATTAGGGAAGAGGCTGTGAATATATTCAAAGCGAGATATTTGGATAGTGTGTCGCATTATTATAATGGATATAAAGCTCTTCAAGAGGGTTCAAAAAATTACAGTGTAGTCTTTGTCGGCAGTGATCAGGTTTGGGGGCCATTGAGTTTGTACAGCAAGTTTTATAATTTGTATTTTGTAGATAATAGTATACCTAAGTTTTCTTATGCTTCAAGTTTTGGAGTTTCTTCTATTTTTCCTTGGCAGAGAAAAGGAGTGGCAGGTTTCTTAAAACGATTGGATTTAATTGGTGTGCGTGAACAGCGTGGTAAGCAAATAGTGAAAGAGTTGACTGGAAAGGATGCAAAAGTGGTATGTGATCCGACTTTTCTTTTGACTACTGATGAGTGGATAGAGGCACTAATGGAAAATGAAAAAGAGAGAGGGTTAGAGAGAAATGGCGAACCATATAAAATTGATACACCATACATACTGGCTTATGTTTTGGGGGAAAGGAAAGATGTCCGTGAAGAGATAAAAAAACTAAGAGAGCAATCTGGGTTGAAAATTGTAAATCTTCCTCATGTAGATAATTATCATGCAATGGATGATAATCTTGGTGATATTAATCTGTACGATGTTGATCCTTTTGATTTTATACGTCTTATACGTGATGCGGAATATGTAGTAACAGATTCTTTTCATGGTTCGGTATTCTCTATACAGATGCATAAAAAATTCCTTACTTTTTATCGTAAACCTTCTTCTGAAAAGGGAAACACGAATAGCCGGATAGATAGCTTATTCAACATTCTTGGCTTGAGCGAACGGTTATATAAAGGTGATGTATTCAACCAAATCAAAAAAAATATTGATTATGGTTATGTGGATAGACAGGTCGAAGAGTTAAGAATAGATTCTCTTGCTTTCTTTAAACAGGCGTTAGGTCTTGGACGGATTATTTAATTATGAATTTCCTAACAGATGAATATTAGTGGAATAAAAGATTGCTATGGTTGTGGCGTTTGTGCCACAGTTTGTGCCAGACAGATTATTGACATAGCTCTGAATGAAAATGGTTTTCTCGAACCTCGGATTACGGATGAGGGGAAATGCACGAATTGCAGGTTGTGCGTGGATGTGTGTTCTTATTCACATAAAGAGTTGTCGTTGAAAGCTTCGTGTGTCAAGAGTTTTGCTGCTTGGAGTAAGGATGCTGCTGTACGCCGGAAATGCAGTAGCGGTGGAGTAGGCTTTGAGGTGGGAAGAACATTGATTGGTGAGGGATATAAAGTGTGTGGTGTGCGCTATAATGCGGAGCGGAATAGAGCCGAGCATTACGTGGCAACAACTATTGAGGAATTGATTCCTTCGATCGGTTCGAAATATATTCAAAGTTACACAGTAGACGGATTCAAGGCTATCAACAGGAATGAAAAGTATCTGGTGACAGGAACTCCGTGTCAGATAGATTCTTTTCGTAGGTATCTTCAGAAATTTAAGAAAGAAGATAACTTTGTTTTGCTTGACTTTTTTTGTCATGGTGTTCCTTCTAAACTGATGTGGGATAAGTATGTGCATTGGGCGGAAAAGCAAGTGGGAAGTCTGACGTATGTCTCGTGGAGAAATAAGTTCACTGGATGGCATGATTCGTGGGCTATGGCCATTGACGGAAGTGAGAAAGGGGAATCTGTGAAATGGCACGAAAGTTACAACTTGTCAATAAGGGAAAAAAAAAGTTTCCTAAACACCCGATTGTCACAAGGCGATATGTTCTATCGTTTGTTTCTAAGTGATGCGTGCCTGGGTAAGGCTTGTTATGAAAAATGTAAGTTTAAATATGAGAATTCTTCAGCCGATATTCGGATTGGAGACTTGTGGGGCACGACCTATCAAGATGATGAAAAGGGGATAAGTGGTGCTATTGCGTTCACTGATAAGGGGAACAATTTATTGATGAAGGCCAATCTTGAGTGTGTAGAACATCCTTTGTCCGTTGTAGCAGAAGGGCAAATGAAGGAATGTGCTCATCGACCGTTTTTTTATAAAAAGTTGATGACGTTGTTGAAAGACAATAGCCTCGATATTGAAGTAATCATGCTACGCTCGGGAGGCTATTTGAAATGGAAGCGATTGAGGGAACGACTGATGAATCCTTCAAGAACAGCAAGAAATTTGATAAGACGATTCAGAAAATGACAGTAAAGGTTATTACAAGGCATGCTCCTTCGAACTACGGTTCTTTGTTGCAATCGATTGCGACTCAAACAGTTCTTGAACATTTAGGATATGAGTGCAAGATGATTGATTATCAGCGGAAAGATGAGAGGGGGATAAGAATGGTTCTGAATCAGGTGAGCCGGAAAAAAGATTTCAGTAGCCCTTTGAAGAAACTGTTTTATATAATAATTCGTTATCCTGTAGAAAAATATGCTCAATGTCGTTTTGATAGAATGAGGAATCGTTATTTGAAGATGACAAAACGATGTACGACACCGGAAGATTTGTCCCAATTAAAAGCGGATGCTTTTATGACGGGGAGTGACCAAGTGTGGGGACCGGTCATAACAGGAATGTATGATGCGGCTTATTTCCTACAATTTGCTACTGGAGGTGCGAAGCGTCTTTCTTATGCCGCTAGTTTTGGTAAGACAAATTTTGATGCTGCAACTACTAGGGTATATCAGCAAATGCTTGCTTCCTATGACAAGATTACAGTTCGTGAAGATTCTGCCGTGCAGATGCTTGAATCATGGGGAGCAAAGAATTGCTATGGGCAAGTGCTTGATCCTACTTTACTTTTGAGTGCGGATGAGTGGATTGATCTTCTTGTCTATGAAGAAATGCAAATTAAATATGCGAGTCAGAAATATATCTTGGTTTATCAGATTCACAACGATAGACAGTTGTCTTCGTATGCCTTACGACTGGCTGCGCATACAGGATTGAAACTGTTGAGAGTTAATCCTTTTATGCATCAAGTTCACCGTGGAGGAAAATTTGTGTTGTGTCCTGACGTTACGGAATTTCTCTCTTTGATAAAGAACGCTACCTATATTGTGACCGACTCCTTTCATGGGACATGTTTCTCTCTCACTTTCGAGAAGCAATTCATTGAGGTTCTTCCTAATAATACTACGGGAACACGTAATCAGAGCATCTTGGCGTTAACAGGACTATCTAATAGAATTGTATATGATTTTGATGATTTTAGCATCATAAACAGAATGATAAATTATCAGCCGGTGAGAGAGATTCTAGCGAAGGAGCGTGGACGATCAGTCAAGATGTTGAAGTGCTTATTGAATTCTTAATTTTTATTTGAATCAAGTAGCGGTTCATTACTGATTTGAGTAATGGGCATTAATGAAAAGATAATGCGAATATTATTAGCCAACAAATTTTACTATACTCGTGGTGGGGATTGTATTTGTGCCATCAATTTGGAGGAGCTTTTAAAGAAAAACGGGCACGAAGTAGCAATCTTTGCTATGGATTTTCCGAAGAACTTGCAGACTCCATGGAGTAAATATTTTCCCAGTGAGATTCGATTTAAACCGGGAATTGGAATGATAGAAGCTTTTACTCGCCCTTTTGGTACAAGCGAAGTGAGAAGAAAATTTAATATGTTATTGGATGATTTCCATCCGGACGTGGTGCATGTTCATAATATTCATAGCCAGCTTTCGCCAATCATAGTGGAATTGGCTCATCAAAGAGGAATAAAAGTGGTTTGGACATTGCACGATTATAAGTTGCTTTGCCCACGTTATGACTGTCTGCGCAATGGTACGGAAGTTTGTGAAGAGTGTTTTGCAGACAAGCATCGAGTAGTGAAGTATAAGTGTATGAAAAACTCGTGCATTGCTAGTATGCTGGCCTATTGGGAGGCGATGAGATGGAATAGACAACGTTTGGAGGCTTCTACGGATATTTTCTTATCACCCAGTTCTTTCTTGGCAAAAAAAATGAAACAAGGAGGTTTTGATAAATCGAAAATTCACATTCTCTGCAACTTTATAGATGTGGAAAAGACTATAAGGCACGAGTATAACAAGCAAGATTATTATTGTTTTATCGGTCGTTTGTCTCATGAGAAGGGAGTCGCAACTTTGGTAGAGGCAGCTCGGCGGTTGCCCTACAAATTGAAAATCATTGGCGGAGGCCTTCTTATGGATGAACTTAAAACATTGGCAGTCGGAACAAATATTGAATTTGTGGGCTATAAGCAATGGTCGGAGATTAAGGAATTAGTTGGATGTGCTCGCTTTAGTGTTATTCCTTCAGAATGGTACGAAAATAATCCACTTTCAGTAATTGAGGCACAATGTTTAGGAACTCCGGTTTTGGGAGCACGTATTGGAGGAATACCAGAGTTGATAGAAGAGGGAGAAAGTGGTATGTTGTTCGAGTCGAAAAATATGGTGGATCTGAAAAAGAAAATTGAAGCGATGTTTACACATACATTCGATTATGAGGCATTGGCTAAAAGTTCACAAGAAAGATATTCTGCCGATGCTTATTATAAACGGTTAATGACGATTTATACCGGGAAATAAAAAATCGTATATATTTAAAATCATATTTATATTATGGCTACAAATAGTATCCCGTGTCCTACGGACGCAAGCATTATTTTGACGTATCGTTGTCCGATGCGTTGTAAGATGTGTAATGTGTGGCAATATCCCACAGAAAAGAGTAAAGAGATACAACCGGAAGACTTGCGTACACTGCCGAAGTTGAAATTCATAAATCTGACAGGTGGAGAACCTTTTATTCGTGAAGATTTGGACAAGATTGTAGAAGAATGTTATAAACATTCGGATCGTATTGTGATTTCTACATCCGGATGGTTTGAAGACCGTGTGGTAGCATTGGCTAAGAAATTCCCGAATATCGGTATTCGTATTTCTATCGAGGGATTAAGCTGCAAGAATGACGAGTTGCGTGGTCATGCGGGTGGCTTTGATAAAGGTTTGCGAACGCTATTGACGCTGAAAGATATGGGATTAAAAGACATCGGTTTTGGATGTACGGTATCCAATAATAACTCCAAGGATATGCTTTCACTCTATCAGTTGAGTAAGTCATTGGGGATGGAATTTGCTACAGCTGCTTTCCACAACTCATATTATTTTCATAAAGACGATAATGTGATAACAAACAAAGATGAAGTCTGCAAAAACTTTGAACAGTTGATAGAATGGCAATTGAAAGAGAATCATCCGAAAAGCTGGTTCCGTGCTTTCTTCAATATGGGACTAATCAATTATATAGAAGGAGGTCGCCGTATGCTGCCTTGCGAAGCCGGTTCTGCCAATTTCTTTATTGAGCCTTATGGCGATGTGTATCCATGTAATGGTTTGGAAGAAAAATACTGGATGAAGAAAATGGGTAATATCCGTGAAACTCCGAACTTTATGACTATTTGGGAAAGTGAACAGGCGCAACAAGTACGTGCTATGGTGCGCAAATGTCCGAAGAACTGTTGGATGGTAGGTACTGCTTCCCCGGTGATGCATAAATATATTAAGCATCCTTTGAAATGGGCGTTAAAAAATAAATTCTTGAGTATAAAAGGTAAGCCTGCGTGTCTGGACAAATGTTGGTATAACGTAGGACAGGATCCTTGTCAGGGAGATTTAAGAGATAAGTTCTGATATAAAACAGTAGAAATGAATAATCAATCTCGTCCGATTACCCCCCCCCAATCGTTAAATAAGTTTAATAAACAACGATATGATTCGTTAGATGGGCTACGGGCTTATGCTGCTGTAGGTATTGTGTTAATGCACGTTTTGAGTAACATCACACTGAAACCTTCGGAAAATTATCTCACATTAAAGCTGATTCCTTTTTTTACGGATTTCACGCTGTTGTTTATGATAGTAAGTGGATTTTCGCTTTGTTGTGGTTATTATGAGCGATTCAAGAAAGGAACCATTACTCCTAATTCTTTTTACAAGAAGCGATATGCAAGGATTTTGCCTTATTTTGCCTGCCTTTGTTTGCTGGATTTGGTTATGAATCCTAGTCGGGGAGCATTTTTTGAGACATTCGCCAACCTCACTTTATGTTTTAATCTTTTGCCTAATCCGCATATCACGGTGATTGGAGTGGGTTGGTTTTTGGGAGTTGTGTTCGTTTTTTATTTGCTTTTCCCTTTCTTTGTTTTTATGACGGACAATAAGCGACGGGCGTGGCTGTCTATGTTGATAGCTTTGGGCTTTGTATGGGTGGCTATGCTTTATTTTTATACTCCGGAGTTTGTGGACAAGTCTCCCGGGCGTACAAATTTTATTTATTGTGCACCGTTGTTTTTATCGGGAGGAATCGCTTATTTATATCGGAAAAGCATTTATCAATGGGGCGGTAAGTACAGTTCTCTTTGTGCTGTTTTTACTGTCCTGCTGACGGTGGCTTTCTTTATGTCTTGTTTGAGGGTGAAAAATGATTTCGTGCATTATGTTATTGAAAGCGGAATGTTCGTGGCTTGGCTGCTCTATGCAATTGGAGCTAAGAATGCGTTCTTGAATAATAGAGTTGCAAGATATATTAGCAACATCAGTATGGAGATTTATTTGGCTCACATGGTGATATTTAGAGTTATTGAAAAAGTACATATCGAACGTTTTATCAGCCAACCTGATATGAATTATATCGTTACTTGTATAATTGTGCTTGGTGGGGTTATCTGTTTTGCTCACATCATGAAGTATTATGTGTTGCAACGGGTTGTAAATTGGATAGAAAAATAAGACTTTAGATTACATGAGAATTGTAGTAACTGGTACCCGGGGTATCCCTGATATTCTGGGCGGTGTCGAGACACATTGTGAGGAGCTTTTTCCACGTATTGCGAAAAAAGATATTGACGTCACTCTGATTCGGAGGAAAAGCTACGTCCATGATTCGCTTACGGAATACAAAGGGATAAAACTGGTGGACCTGGTGACTCCCAAGAAAAAGTCATTCGAAGCCATCATTCATACATTCAAAGCTATTCTGAAAGCTAAAAGCCTGCATGCGGATATTGTACATATCCATGCTATAGGACCTGCACTGGTGACACCGTTGGCACGCCTGCTGGGCATGAAGGTGGTGTTTACTCACCATGGTCCCGATTATGACCGGGATAAGTGGGGATTTGCTGCGAAGACGATGTTGAGATTAGGGGAACGGATGGGATGTATGTTTGCTAATGAGGTGATTGTTATCTCGGAGGTGATCAATGACCTTTTGGTACGCAAATACGGGCGGAGAGACTGCCACTTGATTTACAACGGAGTACCTGCGCCGGATAAGGTGGCGGATACGGACTATCTGAATAGCCTGGGGGTAGAACCCTGTAAATATGTATTTGCAATGGGACGATTTGTACCGGAAAAGAACTTTCATCAGTTGATTCGTGCTTTTGCAGCTCTGAAACAACAGAACTATAAACTGGTGCTTGCAGGTGATACAGATTTTGAGGATGATTATTCAAAGAAACTGAAGTCTTTGGCAAAAGAGAATGGGGTAATTCTGACTGGTTTTATTAAAGGTACTAAGTTGCATGAACTGCTAACTCATGCCCGTTGTTTTGTTTTGCCGTCTTCTCATGAAGGTTTACCTATCGCTTTATTGGAGGCAATGAGCTATGATCTTCCAGTGATTGTGAGTAATATCCCTGCAAATCTGGAAGTAGGGCTGGCTTTTGATTGCTATTTTCAGACAGGGAATGAAAAGCAACTACAGGAAAAATTACAAAAGAATTTAGTGCAGGATTTTTGTTCTGTCCATTATTTTATGGATGAATATAACTGGGATAGAATAGCAGAACAGGTTGTTTCTGTATACAGAAATATGTTTTAATTTTTATATATTTAAGTTTGTTGTTATGCAGGAAGTCCAACGTTTTAACAAAGTCCTAAAGTCTTTGGTCCTTTTGGGGGATCTTATTTTGCTGAACCTGCTTTTATGGGGATTTAATTTGTTTCTAGGTACCCGTTTCTGGTGTATCCATTGCGGTTCTATCTTTCAGGGTATGACTCTTATCACTCTGTGCTATTTACTTTGTAATATGCATTCAGGTGTTATTCTTCATCGTCCTGTGGTGCGTCCTGAACAGATCATGATCCGTGTCTTACGTAACATGGTTCCTTTTGTTTTTTTTTCGGTTTGTACATTGCTTGTTTTTCATTTTCATTTTTCCCATTCCCGCTATTTCGGACTGTTTTATGTTACACTGATAATTGTCATTATTAGCTACCGCCTAATTTCCCGTCATTTTCTGGAGCTTTATCGGAAAAAGGGAGGAAATGTTCGTAAGGTCGTATTGGTTGGGAGTCATGAGAATATGCAGGAGCTTTATCATGCGATGACGGATGACCCTACGTCTGGTTATCGTATACTGGGTTATTTCGAGGATTTCCCTTCGGACCGTTATCCACAGGAAATTCCATATTTGGGACAACCTAATGAAGTGACTGTTTTTTTGGAAAAACACACGGGAGAGATCAATCAGCTTTACTGTAGTCTTCCTTCTGTGCGCAGTGCGGAGATTGTTCCCATCATTAATTACTGCGAAAACCATCTGGTCCGTTTTTTTAGTGTTCCTAATGTCCGTAACTATTTGAAACGTAGAATGCATTTTGAATTATTGGGGAATGTTCCTGTACTTTCCATTCGTTGTGAGCCATTGGAATCACTGGAGAACCGTATTATCAAGCGTGCTTTTGATGTTGTTTGTTCAGGGTTATTTCTTATTACTGTTTTTCCGTTCGTCTATATATTCTTCGGAATTGCAATTAAATTAAGTTCTCCCGGTCCTATCTTTTTCAAGCAGAAACGCAGTGGTGAGGATGGTCGTGAATTCTGGTGTTACAAGTTTCGTTCGATGAAGGTTAATGCGCAATGTGATACTCTTCAGGCTACGGAAAATGATCCTCGTAAAACACGTATCGGAGAGATAATGAGGAAGACTAGTGTGGATGAATTGCCACAATTCATCAATGTGTTGAAGGGGGATATGTCCATTGTAGGTCCCCGTCCTCACATGTTGAAACATACGGAGGAATATTCCAATCTGATAAACAAGTTTATGGTTCGTCACTTCGTTAAACCTGGAATAACGGGTTGGGCGCAGGTGACAGGCTATCGTGGTGAGACGAAAGAACTCTGGCAGATGGAGGGACGTGTGCAACGTGATATTTGGTATATAGAGCATTGGACTTTTTTATTGGACTTATATATTATGTATAAGACGGTGTATAATGCCATACATGGAGAAAAAGAAGCATATTAGAAAATTAAAAATTAGGAATTAAAGGGCG
>ERZ827156.1912-NODE-1912-length-22896-cov-6.145440_pt1 | contig 22896 bp, 23 predicted proteins | sample MGYA00519919_ERZ827156 | MGnify/ENA primary metagenome ERZ827156 (study PRJEB31778, sample SAMEA3449269) | human gut metagenome | biome: human gut; feature: human-associated habitat; material: faeces | place: United Kingdom | collected 2010/2012 ...
ATGGGATTTCAAGCCCGAAACGGGCGTTTCATCGCCTATGCTCCAGTAACCGGGAGAGCCGTGATGAAATGATCGTCCAGTGGTCTGCGATTATCAATATCGCATTACTTACCGCTCTTCGCTCTCACTTTCCTGTTATTCGAGCGCAGAAACGGCGAACGGTTCATCCAACAAACATCTGTAAACGAACAAAAGGAAAGCGAACAATCGCATGGATGCAGCCGTTTCAACAAAAACAGAAGACACGATGCGTGTAGATGAGGAAAAGGCACGAATTATTTCAGCGTTCTATGATACAGCAGTTTCGCCCTGTACACTCTGGATTTCTCCTTTTCTGAGGCTACGGTGCATAGGACGCGGCACGGAGCTTGCAAGAACACCAGTTTCGCGGAATTGACGGATACCTCCGTAGCCTTCACAATCTCACTTGGATTGTGCTTCACATACACCGCCTTCTGATTTTCCTTGCTGCCGTCACTCGTTGCTGCATCACTCTCGCTCGAGCTGGAAACCTCCCCACTGCCTCTGCTCCGCTTCCCAGTGCCATGGACCAGACGGCTGCTTCCTTCTCTTCGTTCTACCCCATAATCGGAACACGGCTTCGTTTACCGTAATAGCGCTTCAGCTGTCTGTCACGGCACGTCTGGCAAACAATGCAATAGCCCGTTGCGTCCCGATTGATGAATTGCACGGACGGCATCATCTTTCTGCACTGCCGGCAGTATTTCACCCCCTCTGTCTCCAGGGAGATCTTGTTCATGATTCGCTGGATTTGGAGCTTTCTCTTTATGGCAGAACTCCCTTCCCCATACCGCCGAAACGGCGCCTTTTTATTGGATGAGCCAGCCCCTTTGTCTCACTATCCTTTGTTTTTTCTTTTGTTGTCAAAACCGCCCACACATGGAATTCCCATTCTTGTATACGCTCCTCGGGTGCGCAAAGACCGTCTTCTTATTCCGTCCCTTTGATCCCACAAGTTGCAATCTCAGCCACTCTTACTTTATAATTCAAGGACTTTACAACCGTTTACGGACACTCTCCAGACCTCTCCTTTTGGCATTCATTCTTTTCCTCTTCTTCCATCTGCTGCTGTAGAAGGTCCTGTTAGCATGAGTCGTGATCGCCTCTTCCAGAGTTTTCACTCGTACGCGATGTTCAGCGCTGCGTGATGGATAGCGATCCCACTACCGAGGATCCGGAGCAACAGGGGACAACAAGCATTTTGAAGAGGCTGCTGTCCTCCAAGTCGGTTCTGATTCTGGTTCTCCATTCGTAGGGTTCTGTACTGGATGAACGTGTGCCTATCGGTAGCCATGTGCATGTGGGTTGCGAGTACCGGAATGCGGCGGATTTGACGATTAGCCCTCTTCGTTCAGTTATGCAAAGAAGCCTTCACTCGGACATCCTACCGATTTGTCCCCTACCCGCAGCCGCGAGTTGCATTCCGTTATGCGTAGAAGAGAGACCATTGGTCTTTTCGGTCTCTTGCCGCTGTACAAAACGGATTGGATTGCCTCCGCTACCCCAATCGTGATCGCTGGAGCCGTGCTGCTGTCATGGCTCCTCTTCCTCACCGGATTCCTCGTTCCGGGCTCCCTATTGATGGTGCTCGTGCTGTACATTTCGTCCTATTATCTTTGCGAGCAATCCGTCCCCTCTTCCTATCGGACTCACATGTAGTCGTTTGGCTACGGCTTTAAGGAGACCGCCACCTTCCAGCACGCAAAGTCCTCCTGCATCCGTCTCTTTGTCTTTTCTGCTCTCCATTACCTCTTCATGCGCTTCCTCTCGTTCAAGCGTCTTTACAGCGTTAAGCGTGACTTCTCTCTTTCCTCAACAAACACGCCAAAGCACATACTTCACACCCTCCTCCACGATCGGATTCAGCTCGTACGCCACGCCGGGCCGCTTGTTCCACCCCATCTTGAAGTGCAGCATCACCATGTCCTTCTTGTGGTCCACCAGCACGCTGTCGCCATAGCTCACGTGATGCACCTGCACCAGCGGCGTCCGGTCCGCTCGCACGATGTTCTTCCACCGCCCCTCGCGCGTGATCTTCGCCGCGCGCAGCGGGCAGATCTGGCGGATGTCGCGCTTGAACCCCCACATGTAGTAGGAGTAGTTGCGGCAGGAGTGGAACGTGTTGAACACCTACGCTGAACCACCCTCCTCGCACTCACTCGGAACGCCTCTGCCTGTGGGAAGGACGTGTCGTACAGTCTCACCACGTCCACCAGCCTCCAGGTCCGGTTGAGCGGGAGCATGAACTCGTCCACGTCGTTGTACAGCACGAAGCGCGAGGCGTAGCGGTAACGGCGATGGCACGCGTTCAGCGCGGAGTTCTGCTCGAAGAGGAAGCGATGATTGGGGTAGGTGTATTCGACGACGTCCACCAGACCCTTCTCGACGTAGGGCCGCAGCAGCCGCTGCCAGTCGGCGACGCGGCCGTTGAGATAGAAGGTGAAGTGCTGCACGCCCTCGTAGTAGTGGTGGTTGATCCAAGTGAGCACCTGGAAGTGTGGGCTGAAATCGATGGAGGTGCAAGCGGAAAGATAGTAGCGCGGCGTCGTGAAGGAGGGAATGAAGGACGGGGCGAAGGAGTAGGAGAAGTGAGTGCTGTTCGAGAAGACGGTGAAGTTGCCGTCGTGGCGGTCGCACCCGAAGGGGAAGGTGAAGGTGCCGACGATCGTGTGCTTGTGGTTGTCCTTCTTCATCTCGTTGCGGACCACCACACCGCGGTACTCCGCCGACCAGAGGTCGTCCAGCGACTTGTAGGCCACGCGCTTCTTCATCGTCACCACGAAGTACTTGATGTTGAAGATGGCATCCAAATGCAGATGATCATTCTCGCAGTAGGTGAACGCGTCCATCAGAATGGGCTTGTCTTGCGTCACGTTCGCGTTGCTCACCGTGTAGAAGTCACTGCGCGGGCGGTTGTCGAATATGGTCAGTTTCTCGAATCCGCGTGCCAAATCGTCGCGAAGTCCCTTTGCCGTTGCCGGTTTGGGGATGAGGTTCTTGCGAGCAACATCGAGCTTCTCCTTGTCCCCGGGACTGAGTTTAAGGACCACGCCCTTCTTGAAGACGCGTTCGGTTGGCTTTTCAACCATGACAACAGGTTGTGTTGGCTTTTCAATCACAACAGCATTCTCGGTTGGCTTTTCAACCACAACAGCATTCTCGGTTGGATTCTCAATCACGACAGCACGTTTGGTTGGATTCTCAATCACAACAGCATTCTCAGTTGGATTCTCAACCACAACAGCATTCTCAGTTGGATTCGCAACCACAACACCATTTGCCTCCGACTCCGTCGGAGTTGCAATGCTGGAAAGAGTAGACTCCTCAATAGTTGGGAGAGAAGGAGACTCGGTTGGCCGCTCCGCAAATGAGGGAGCAACGGTTTGTTCCACCTTCTGTTCCATTGAAACGCTTCTGCTAGGGACGAAATTCTCGATTACGGCATTGGGGGTCCTCTCGGACGTCGACACAGCGAATACTCTCTCTCCCTTGTCGTTCCAAACAGAATTCACTAGAACGAATGAACACAACAAAGCAGTACGTACCACGCACAGTATAACCACGATAGTACAGAGTCACAGAAAAGGCAGCTAGAAGGAGACACGTTGTCTATTCCGTCATTCTTAGTCGCCGCATATACGAGAAACCACGCACACTTCTGATTCTTCATTCCCACAATCAATTGTTGTTCCTCTGGAAACCAGAGGTGAAAATGGGTGGTGTTCGTACCCTCTTGTTGGGCGCAAGGAGAAGGACTCGCTGTGTTTCTGATGAGGATCGGCTTTGTGGGAGTAGATTTGCATGCTCCCTTCTCCTTTGCATGGTTCGACGAATGCCAGCATCCCATCCACAATCGATGCAATCCCCTTCACTCACCCCTATTGGATTCCTATTGGAACAGACTCTACCATCCCATTGGAATGGAAGAGTGGGGGATGAAAAGGAAGTGACACTCTTCCATCTTGCATAACAAGACTCCACTCTGTGAATTTGCATGCACCAAAGCAGTGGTATCGGAGGAAGACAAAAAGAGCAGTAAAGCGTGATGCATTCACTTTTGATGCACGGAAACCATCTGCTCAACGTTGATTGGCTGAACGAAATGACAATGATCCTTTCTTGTTTTCTTCTTCATTTTCTTTCTTGTTTGATGAAACCGAATAGACTCCATTCCGATAACGCGGTGCAAGGACTCGCTTGGGATGAAGAGGGATTGAAGTGCCGCTCCATTCTTCGCAAAGCCAAAGCATCCACCCTATGTCGCAGCGTGATCCAGCGTTTGTCCACGATTCGCGACGCGGATATCGCTCCCGATGGCGATTACCTGCTATTGCTGCGTCTCCTTCGCATGAAAGCACAGAAGGAGAGTGTCCCTGCTTACTATGCAGTTCCGTCGCTCCATGGGAAGAAGAACGGCTATGGGGAGATGCGACATGAGGGCTGCTTCGGGGATCTGGTGTTCTCCACCTCCTGGAGCGAGGACACCCCCTCCGAACAGGGGTTCTGGTACAACCGGAAGACGAGCGAGGTCCTCGCCATCCAGTACAACAAGCACAACACTCTCTTCTTCCACGCGAACGTGAAGCCGACATTCGGCATCGTGGACAAGGACAACGGCGAGCGCTGGGAAGGGCTCTGCTTCGACAACCAACCCTGCGGGGTGGGACGCTACTACGACGAGTGGAACGAGCTGCTGTACGAGGGCCTGTGCGTGAACGGCTTTTGGGAAGGCTTCGGCGTGCGCTACTACCCCCTTTCCGGAAACAACGGCGAGCCGAGGGTGGACACACGTGGCTGGTGGTGTCACGGCGCCGTGCTGCAGTGGGCCGAGCGCTTCACACGCCGCGAGGACCGGCTGCAAGAGGGCCTCGTCGTGGCCGGACGCTTCGTGGACACGGCGCTGTCGTTGGAAGGCAGCGCCTCGCTCTCCAACCTGCACTGCTTCCTGCGGGAGCTGGTGATCGCGGACAACGCGCTGCAGTCCGTCCAGGCGCTCGACCTCGACCTCTGCCGCTATCTGGAGGTGGTCGTGGTGGGCAGCAACGCCTGCCAGCAGTGCGCGTCCTTCACCGTGGCCCACCTCCCTCTCCTGCGCAGCATCACCGTCGGCAAGAACGCCTTCTCGCAGTACGGCAGTCGGCTGGAGCTCCTCCTGTCCGAGGGCGAGGCGATCCTCCACCAGCGCCGCGCCTGCGTGTTCCGCGACCTGCGCGCGCTCACACACGTCACCATCGGTGCAGGCGCCTTCTCCGACTACGCTCTCTTCACCATCGAAAACACCCCCAGCCTACGCTCCCTCCAAATCGGCCTGGCATCGAACGGAGCGAAGAGGGTCACTCCCTCCTGCTGCTTCTTCTACGCGGGTGCTTTGCGTGTGGAGGCGATGGGCAGTCTCGAGAGACTCGCCATTGGCAATTACTCCTTCTACCACACTTCCGACATCTCCTTCTCCGATCTGCCTCTATTGCAGCAGCTGCTGATCGGGTCGGCGTGCTTCTTCCGCCGATTGAGGGGACGGGGAGTGCTCAAGATGGCGGCTCTCCCCAGCCTGTCGCTGCTCATGTTCCAGGACCAGTCCCTGGCCTCTGTACGCTCCATGATACTATCCAGTAACCGTGGCTCTGCGACTTGAGTGTAGATGTGAACATGAAGAGCGCGAACAGCCGAATTCTCTGCGACAACTGTTTGTGGAGTCTTCGGAAAGTGCACGCGGGGAAGAGTAGGCTCGCTCACCGTCTATCACGTAGATGTCTCTCCCTTCCTTCTCTCCGTCCTCGATAGCCTCTGTTAGTTCTATACCATAACGTATTTACACACACTCCACTTGTTTGTTCGATTTCAAGTGGTGACAAAAATCGGGCCCATTATCCACACCTACAAAAACTACAGAAAAGGAAAGCGACAGAAGCAATGGTGCATCCGAAAGTGGCAAAGGAGCTGGCGAAGATGAAGGCTGTAGATGCGTGCGCGGGTTATAAGGACTAGGAGAACAATCCCGACATTGGTATTGTTTGGGAGTCTCCCCTGAAGGACAATTTCATCTTTTTCATTCTCGGTCCGAAGGACACCATTTACGAGGGCGCCTACTTCAAGATTCATTGCCACATTCCCGACAAGTACCCCTTCGTTCCGCCCATGATGTCGTTCATGACGAAGGTGTGGCACCCCAATATCAGCAGCGTCGTGCGTGCTCTCCCCCTCTTTCAGTTTTTAGACGGGAGCCATCTGTTTGGATATTCTGAAGGACAAGTGGACGCCCGCCATGAACATGGAGACGGCACTGCTCTCGATCCAGGCTCTTTTGACGGCGGCCGAGCCAACTGATCCTCAGGTTTCGATTTCCCTTATTCCTTCACGCAACAGGATCACGTCGTTGCCGAAGAATACATGAACCACCACGAGCAGTACGAGAAGACGGCCCGCGAGTGGGTGCAGAAGTACGCGAAGAAGGACATTGTGACGGAGAAGGAGCAGATGGTAGGCAAAGGGAAGCGGAATAACGGGCAGATTGAGAAGGCTGTGAAGCGCGGCAAGGACAGAAACTACGTTCATACGGTGAGCATTGTGTCTTGTGCTGAGTGTGTAGTACCTCTGCACGAACCACTGGAATGATAAGGGACTGTAATGCACTCTTTTGCTCTGTTTGCTACATACGCCTACTGTGGAGACAGCTTATGAAGGCAAATCAAGAAGTTCACTTGTCAATGCTCTTCTCTTCACAATTGGTTTTCCTTCCGTGACGATAGTCTTGCGATGTCACGTTCTCCCCATGTCGGAAGGGTTGGCTTTTACAATGAAGGAAATAGTTGCTTTTTGAACGCTGCCATCCAGGTGCGGGTTTTGCACGTAGTTCACCTCGTAGTGTCTCCTTCACATCCCAGAGGTGCAGAATTTCTTGCTACGGGAGAAGTATACCCGAACGGTTCATATGGGTTTGACAAGTGATCGCTAGGACATGGACAAGAAGTCGCTGATCTACACGCTCGCGACGGTGGTGGAGGAGACGTTTCAGACCAAAGAGCCAGCCATCTCGGTCGCTTCCGTGCTCGAAGCGATGTCCTCCGTCGCCTCGTATTTGTGCGATGGACTGCAGCATGATGCACACGAACTGCTTGTGGGACTCTCGCTGTTTCGGTGATGTGTAGTCCTTTGTTCTCCAAGGCCTGGAGGAGGAGACGCGAGATACACGGATAAAGGAGAGCATCATGGACAACGTGCTGAAGGGAGATGTCTCTGCGAATGAAGCGATGATCGAGAAGTGGTGGCAGAGGTACCTGCTGGTGAACAACTCGAAGATCACTTCGCTGTTCTACGGTTTTTCCATCGCCTCGAACCAGTGCTCCAAGTGCAACGAAACGTCGCTTTCTTTGTCCTCGATGAACTCCATGTACCTTACACTGCCTCTGCGAATGCGGGGCATCACGGTGAATCTGATCGTGCAGCATCTCGACACGGAGAAGGACCGGTTGACGCTTCAGACCTTCACCGTTCACCTGAAGATACGGAAAGAGTCCACATTCCTGGATGTGAAGAATTCGGTGGACGAGCTCCTTCAGGACTCCGGCCTGTGCTCCGTCATTGTGTTCTGTATTTGCAATCCGATGACCCACTCCCTCATGGTTGTGGCGGTTCTTCCCCATCATGCGTAGTACTCGAAGGTGAACTACAACGACCAGGTGATAAACACCGTCGTCCAGTCGAATTATCAGTTGCTCCTCCTGGCCTATGCCGTACGCATCGCATTTCCGCATCCTGTGTAGATTCCCGTTTCTCTCGCCGCCGCTCAGCCCGTCGTCATCAACGGAGTTCACATTGCGAACGACGGCAGTTTCACCCTGTCGCATGTGTTTGTGCCTTTACTCCTGTACCTGCCTCCGTCTTCGTGTTCTGAGCAGTCCGCGACGAATGCCACGCGCTACGTGATTCACTGCATCCTCAAGGGGAACGTCTCGAAAACGGAATCGAATGAAGAATTGTGTTCCGTCACCGTGACGCCGCGGAAGAAGACGATCATTCGTTTCCACCCTCGCTACACCTCCGACAACGGCTTCTTCGTTCCCTTCGTGTGGCAGAAGAAGGACTCGGTTGCCGCGGGAATTCCGTTGTATCCCAGCAATGTCATTTTCCCCTCTTCGATTCGCAATTCCGTAAGGAGCAGTGGGAGTCAGGATGCCTCCGTCCCTCCGAAGTCCATCCTGATCGATTGGACATCGGTGCTGAATTCGTCCCGCTTTTGCACCAACTTCCGCACCTACGACTGCAACCTTCGCTACATTCACATCCGCGGCTGCGTTCCCGACAACTTCACCCTGGTGGACGCATTGTCCCTGGAGCACGCCCAGAACAACGAGTCCATGGTGATGACGTGCCCGCTGTGCAAGCAGAAGAACACCTTCAAGCCGGAAACGGTGTACGGCGAATTGCCGCCATTACTGATTATCCAGCTCAAGCGGTTCGAGTTTTCGGTGCGTGAAATGCTCATCCTGTCCAACGGGGAGGTGCGGAAGGAGAAGCGCTTCCGTCGGAGAAAGATCACCGATGTCGTCGATTTCCCGCTGACCGGCCTGGATCTGAGTTCTTACGCGTTGGGCGAGGACCATGTGTACGACTGCGTGTGCGTGTGCAACCACTGGGGCACGGACGAGAACGGACACTACTATGCGTATTGCCGCGATTATTTCGACTCTTCGTGGTACGAGTACAACGACGAGCGGGTGACTCCTTTATCGGAAGAGAACGTTGTAACGGGCAATGCGTACCTTCTGTTTTACCGGAAGCGTGGTTGCGACGATGCATTAGCCGATGTCGTTCTCCGAGAGGCCACATCCCACCAGCTGGTGAGTTCCGTGAAGCTCAGTCACTCGCCGTCCAAATGGCTGGTGAACGGCGGAGAGCAAGATCCATACGAGGAGGAGGAGCCGAACACGCCGAAGAAGGGTTTCTTTGGCGTGGAGAGCGGCCGCTTTCAGAACTACTCGCCGGCGTCGAACGTGGGGCATGTGTCGTCGAATGCCTACGTGCAGGACATCCAGGGGTACAAGACGAAGGTGCCGACGCGGATGTCGAAGCAGGGGCGAATGAAGGACTTCCAGTCTCTTTACAAGACGAATCTGCTGGAGCGATTCAATGGCCAGATTCAACAGATCCCTTCCGAGAGCGCTTCCCTTCGCACTGGAGAGCAGCTGGTGAAGCCGGATCTGGAGTCGGGACTCGAGGGAGAGAGGGAGAGCGTGTGGGAGGAATACCGAAGCCTTTCGTGCTACATTATCGTCTTTGTGTTAGTTCTGTTGGCCGCGTTGTGGATAGTCTGTTTCCATTAGTATTCACTGTGTTTATTCTAACTGAGCATCTTTTCCTCCTCATAATTGGCATTTCCCGTTGACTCAGGGTTCTGTAATGGATGGGGCAAACATAGCAAGGTCATCTATGAAGGTCCAGGAGAGCGGGAGTAAGGAATCGTCTCCATTGCATTCAAACGGCGCGGCCGTGTTTCAGCACAACGGAACCGTGAGTTGCATGTATGCCCATTGTGAACTGTCCCTAAAGAGTAGACCTTCACCGTTTTCGATGGGGGTTTCATCCCTTGCGTCTTCTCCTCTCGGTTTGAATCTTGTCGGTGATGTTGGTGCAAATATACCGTGTATGCAGAGAGTATGTGCAATTACTCGTTCTTAGTGTTTAGTCGCCTCTCCCAGTGGCTATAAGTGTAGTGCCAGCTACGGGTAGCGTAGAGAATGGATCGAATGGTCTTTCTTTGAATGGTCTCTGTCGCGTCGTGTTGAGTCCAATTGTGAATGATAATCAACAATCTGTGCCAACTCTGATTGTGAATGGAAGGGAACAGTCTGTGCCGACTCTGATTGTGAATGGAAGGCAACAGTCTGTGCCGACTCCAATTGTGAATGGAAGGCAACAATCTGTGCCAACTCCAATTGTGAATGGGAGGCAACAATCTGTGCCAACTCCAATTGGTAATGGAAGGGAACAGTCTGTGCCAACTCCAATTGGTAATGGGAGCCAACAATCTGTGCCAACTCCAATTGTGAATGGGAGGCAACAGTCTGTGCCAACTCCGATTGGAAATGGAAAGCAACAACCTATGCAGCCAAAACCCATGTCAATGACTTCCATTCCGGCTGTTTTTATCAATGCAAACAGTAGATGAACACTTCACTGCATTGACTGTTTAGATGGCAACCAAGCAAGTAACCGCATCCATGCCAACAATATAAAGAAGCCCGCCGAGAAACCGAAGCGACAAACAAGGCGAAGAAAGGGAGCGAGCAGTTTCGATGGGAAAAGCACAGTCAGTCCAGCACGCGCCGCAAGATATGCTTCTATTGCTCAGCAAATCGCCGCATCAGACGATGTGATTCTGAGCAAGGAGTTTTTCCTCTTCCTGTTGAGCAACGCCAAAGGTGAGCGCGTGTTTCCCTATCTTGAGAGCCACCAGTATTGGTTTCGCTCTGGTTATTTAAACACGGTGTGCCGGACGAGATGTCATGATGTCCTCCCGAGCGTTTCCGTACCAGTGCAAATCCAGGCTGTTCCGGAGCAGGTGATTATGATTGACGCGCTGACGAAGGAAGCGAGGGGGCAGGCAGAGCTCAGGCGAAGAGAGGCTTTGCATTCACGCTGTTTGGAAGCACGCGTGTTGTTACGCGTAGGGGTGCCGCCTTCATCGACGTTTTGGAACAATTCATCTTTTCGATTTGTAGTGAAGAAGAAGCATTGTGATGCATAGAACAAATGGAGCGAATCCGAGTTGGCTATGCTGAAAGCGGGAGTGAGAGAGAACGCGTCTATGGCGAGTCTAGCGCGCCGGTTGCGACGCTCGGCGGTGGAGGTGATGGAGAAGGTGAAGGAGTTGCGAAGGTCGAAGAAATGGACGAAGCGCGAAACTGTGCGGTTGCTGCACGTTTCGAGGCTGCACTCGTGCTGGTTCGTGGTTGCTGTGGTGAGGCTGTGAGCGTGTCGTTACATCTAGCACTTTAGTAAGCGCTCGATCAAGGAGGTGAAGCGGAAGGCTCATCAGTTGCATTGCAAGGGTTCTCTTTTGGGTGTTTGTTACAATGGAGTTGATTGCTTGTTTCAACGGGTGTTACATGTAATAGAGCAAGTCGATTGTTTGTTTGGAAGATACCAGATGGATTGCTTCAAATAACCTGTTTGAATGTAAAGATGTCAATTGTTTGCATCAAGCATAACGAGTCATTTGCTTATATGAAACAGTTCAAACTGATTGCTCCCTATTCACCTTCGTCACCTCCACCTTCACCGTAGCCACCTCGTTGTCTTCCGGATTCTCCAGCTTGGCTGACTGCGTAGATTGCGTAGACGGTGTAGTCTGTGCACCACCATCCACCTTCGTTCCATGCTTCTCTCGCCACTTGACAAGACCAAATCCCCATCCCCAGAACAACGCCTAACGATGATCGCCTCCTCTCGATTCTACCATCAGCACAGAACACAGCATGAGAAGTTGCAGAACAATGTAGTAGCCTCGATACCGCTCCTCTCCCGTCTTCCCTCTGACGAATTCGTCGATGCACTTCCCGATGAGAATGGGCGCTGGGACATCTCCGAAAATATGGTATAGAATCGTGGCAATGCCCACTGCAAGCGAACGGATACTGGGAGGCGACGTCTTCAGAATGGTCAATGTCCACGAGGGATTGGCCGCAAACACCGCCGTACAGCCGAAAAACAGAAGAGTCAAGAAGGCAATCCGGTTTCCAATACAGAAGGCGTTAATGCAGAAGCACACCATCGCGATGAGAGAGAATCTACAAATCAGCTCCGAAACCAGCGTAAACAAGAATAAGTGGCAGTAGTAGTTGTACAGATAACTGAAACTGTCGCGAAGGCGCAGAATACTGTCCAGGGTGTATCCTCCGATGGATGCGCCTACCACACCGGCGCAGCACCCCAGAACGCCAATCACAAGCGAGCTGATCGATTCAGTCTCAAACATATTCAAATTGAGAAGGAAGATGGTTCCGAAGGATGTGAACCCGGTGGAGATGAACACGGCGATGGCCTCTCCGAGAACGGCGAGGATAAAGCTGGGAGTCGTGAGCATGACCCTCAACGGTCCCTTGATGGATGCCGATTCGCTCCGTTGCCGAGGCAAGCACGCATTCTCGTCGGACAAGGTTTTCTGGACGTCTTTGGAGCTCTCCGTCTCCCGCAGGGAGGAAATGGGGAAGAAATGGAGAAGCAGCACGAAGGGAATCATCAGCGGAACGCTCACCACAAATATGATGCGCCAAGAGTAGTGTTCGCCCACAAAACCGGCAAGCGTGTAGCCAACGGCACTCCCCACTGGAATCGCCATGTAGAGTCTCGATATGGAGGATCCGACCAGGATCCTTGGCGAATAGTCATCAATGAACGTGGGGACAACGATTTGGAAAGCCGCTTCACCCACTCCACTGAGCAAACGCGCCGTCAGCAGCGACCAATAGTCCCACGCAAGCCCACTGAAGAGAGCCGCCACTGACCAGAAACACAGACCGATACAGACCGTCCGAAACGGATTCCGCGAAGACACAAAATAGCCAAACACAATACATGCAATGGAAAAGCCCAGGATAAAGGCACTTTGGAGCAACCCCAAGAAGGTGTCTGGCGAACCGGGGAGCTGCTTTGCGATAAACTCCTCGATTCTCACTGCACTCCCGGGAATGATGCTGCGCTCCACATAGTTTAGAAGATTCACAAAGAAAAAAACCCAAACGAGATGCTTGTATTTCACCCTCTTTCCCAAGAAAGCCTGTATCTTCTCCTTGCAGGTCAAGTGCGCTTCTTGGTTTTCTTCACTCATCCCTCTTCTTTGCCAACGAAACAAGAATTAGGTCCATTTCACTCCGAATGACCCGCTTTGGAAAGAGGAATGAGGAGGGGCAGGTGAATTGGAAAGGGAGTTGAGACGGTGTGGGGAAGCACAGCAAGGAGGCTCGGGAAAGGGAGTTGGGATGGGATGATCACAAAGTGTAGTGATTGCAACAAAAAGGGTATTAGTGTCTACGAATGTCCTTATACTCGTCCTCCTCGTCGTCGTCGCGGTCATTACTCTCATCCGGCTTTGTCACATCCTGTACAGGGTTAGCAAGCCAGTACATTCCAAAAGAGAATAATAATAACTTACAGCCCAACGATCATGTCTCTTGCCCGCAGCACGCTTCGTTTTGCTCTCATAGAGGGTGAAACCACCCACGATGACACCGCAGAACAACCAAATGTTCAATCTGCGCACATCACCACATGTCCACAATCCTTACGTTTTCCCGTCAATCCACTTTGGCATGCGAAACGGCATGATGTAAGGAAGGAAGTGAAAAAGAAAGTGAGTGCAGGGAGAGGCAAATTGCTCTTTGGCAATGGGACGAAGTCGCCTACAGTATCGCGCGAAGCACAAGGGAACGCTATCAAGCAATTCAAGGGATAAGATACGGGAAGCGCACAAATCAGCGCCAACAATCGAAACACCCAGCATCAAGGAACAGGAAGTGCGCGAACCGGATGTGGAAGAGAGTAACGATGAGTTGATGGACATTTGCGACAATGCCATTTCGGAGGTTCCCGCGTTGTATATTCAGAGCGGTGAGTATGAATCCTACATGAAGGAGCTTGAAGCGAGAGAGAAGGCCATCCATACAGTTCAACCTGTTTGATTTGATTCGTTTCTGAAGGTGTAGATGATTCAGTCCATCCAGGATATGATAGGCACGATGACAGAGGATGAACTCGGCATTGCCGAGTATGCCGCTCTATCCAATGCAAATGGTGTCTATTCGTTGTGGAGCGTGATTCCTAGCGAAAATGGCACAAAAGAAGGAAAACGTGCCGATTCAAACAACGAACAACAGACGGAATGAGCTTCTTCCCTCTCGTCCAGAACAACCCAAGGCGCCAAAACAAAGCACTGTAGTGGATGAGCTCGATGCATTACTTGGTTTTTAGCTGCACTCTGTCCTTGTTTTATACACACTCGTAAGATTGAGTTTTATGTGGAAGAGGAGAGGAGAAGGAACATCCATTTCTCCCACTCGCTTCACCATTTCCTCCTCTCAAGGAAGGATTGTCTCAACTCCCCTAGTATGTGCTCTCTCAGCCACACGAAATGACGGGTAAAGGAGAGCCAAGCACATTGTCATATGTTGAATTCCCGCGGCAATACCGAATATGAGCGTGCTTGGTTATACAACGATCCATCCTTTCTTTGAAGGGTATACCTTGTAGTATTACTTCTCTGCAGCTCCATCTGCACTTTTTTTCTTTCCCCCTAAACGGATTAACTCTTTTCTGTGAAACTCCTGAGAAAGATGATACGACAACTCAGCTCTCACCGCAAGACTGTTTCAGAACGTATGGAACCTTTTTTGTGGCGTTATACTCGTAGATGACGGTTCTTATCCAATGCCCGTATCATCCCAGTTTCAAGAGGATTTTGGTATTGACCCATTTGCTGGCACGTATCAACCTGACCAAATGGAGTATGATAGAGCCTATCAGCGCGTTCCAGTTGCGTATCAACCTAGCCACCCCTCCATGTTCCGGGAGCACTCTTTCTATCCGGAGGAAGGTGATTTTTTGAATCAGGAGAGTGCTTTTTATAACGACCCTCTCAATCTCGATCTCCCGGAAGTTGCTCATGCCAACTCGTACGACATGCGTCCTCTTCGCAGGGAGTACCCATTCGACCCATCTGGCTATGATTCTCCTTACGCCATGCCGGGTCACCGCAACGCTTTTACCGTGATGTCTCAGAACGCGGATGCGGCGCCCAGACGCTACGACACTTCCTCTGCGAATCCCCATTTTTACCCTCCCATGTCCGATTTCGCAACGAATCGACCTTCGAACCGAGGTGAAGTCGACCCGTTGCTGTATTCTCGCAATACGCCTCGCCAGACAAGGTACGTGGTCTCCGATCCACGAATGCACTCGCGAATCAACTCCAGCCCCAGCATTCCACTGGGCTCGGGGTACAGTGAAAATTACTATGGCCTTAGCCGTGGCTACTCCACCACCTCCGCATCCGATCTTCATTCTCGCCACAACTCCGAGACGATCACCGAAACTGTTTCCTACCCGCTTCGGTCCGAGCCGCGCAGACCTCTCCGTGCACGCGACTCTCTTGACAGCAATCGTCTGTCGATTTCGCCGTCTGTTCCGTCTGTGCCGGTGCATTCAGTGAAGCAACCCTCTCGTGAGAGCACGCCACGTGAAGAAACGCCTGTGGTGAAACTGCCATACGCTTGTCGCGATTTCCGCAACGGAACGTGTACCCGCGGGGAAAAGTGCCGTTTCATGCACGCATTGGAAGGTAGACACGTTGGAGGGAAATGACGCGTAGCGCCAAGCCACAGCGACGCGCTGAAGCAGGTGGAGTTGGCGGGAATGCGTGAGGAGTAGAAGAATGTCCAGATTTGTCGCGATTTTTTGCGAGGCCAGTGCCAGCGAAAGAACTGCAAGTTCCTTCACGCCTACCCAGAGTTTGTCGAAACGCCGTTGGTGTAGAATTGGGACGTTATGCGCAGGCAGGGCCGTATTAGACACGCACATCCTACTGAATCCGCTTCCAACGAAGAAAGCACGCCGGCCCTTCATGCCGAGCGTTCAAATAGTGGGGGTGCTGTGGGGGCGTGACACGAAGACAAATCAGGGGAGTTTTTGGCAGAGTCGGAAGTGTATCCTTCTCCGCTAGGGAAGCAACAGAGCCGTGAATACGGTTCGGACGAGGAGAGACCTTTGCGTGGAAGAAGCGCCGTGCCTGGAGAGTACCGCTAGATGCGCCTTTGAGCAGCAGTCAGCGTTTGAGGGTTCTGTGAGGCGTAGGGGCTTTACGTGAATGTGAACGGATGTATGAGTTTCTTTTATTTGCCCCTTGTGTTTGCTTTTAGATAGTTCTTTTCTGTGTTTTCTTTGAATAGAGATGTGGAGGTTCTTTCTATTGGGATGTGGAGTTTCTTTCTATTGGGATGTGGAGTTAATTGAACGACATGCTGAACAGTACTAGCCACGCTATCATCTCTGATGATACTGCCCATCGGAATCGGACTTGAATTTGTTGTTTCTGAGAAGAGTGGTTCCATCCGCCTCTCTTCTTGCTGAGAAACTGCAATAAGAAACAAACACACCCCACTACCCTCTCTTAAAAGCATTCAAAACTGCGGGAGAGTCCACATAACGATTATCCAGCACCAGCGGTCTATTCGTCACTCCCTCTCCTCACCTCCCACTTCTCAATGGGAATGCGACTTGCAGGTCGGTACGACATGTCGCCTCTCACGATCTGCGCATCATCTCCCTCCCTCCCTCCCACTCGCATCTCGCGCTCGCCCAGCCCCAGCAGCGTCTTCAGCACAGGGAATAGACACGCGCGCTCATTCGACCCCCGCGAAAAACTGATAAACCTTCGCCTCACACACCCCCGCCACCTTCACTTCACAATCACCTCTCTCAAATAACACATGTTGATCACCGGCACCTCCTTCTCCAGCTCCAGCACCTCCGCCTTGCTCATCGCGCTCTGCACGCCCGTGGGGATCTCCAGCGGATTGACAGAATCCCTCATGTTTTCGGTCACGAAGGCGTTCGTGCGGTTGATCTGATTGGTCAGCTGGCGCACCCGATTCATCAGAAACTCCTCCGATTTCTGGTAGGCCAGAGACATGACCTATTCTCGGAATTCCAGAAAACGCCCACATTGTACTCCTTCTGCCGGTAATAATAGTTGTACTCCTTCAACTGATCCTGATTCGCCGGTGACTACATGTCAGTTTCACTCAATGGAATACGATTCCCACGGCGAAACACTTTCCTGCCTTCTCCAGTTCCTCCTTGTGGTTTGCGTTCTACACCTCATTCCCTCTCCTTCTCCTCACATTCTCCTCCAACAGGCTCGTGATGGTGGCAATTGTGTTCATCTCCTCCTTCTTCTATTCCTCACCTCTCACTCTCTCCCATACCTCCTTCTCGCACGCCTCCTTCTCTCTCTTGCACACATCAAACCGCTCGCGCAATACCGCCAACTCCCGCCTTCTTCAAATCACCCGCCAACTTCACACCCACTCGTCCTCCGCCTGCTTCTTCAGCACCTCGTTGCTGTTCCGCAGCACCACCATCTCCTTCGCCAGACGCTGCTGGTCCGCCTGCAGCCGCTTCAGCTGCAGCTGGGCCTCCAATTCGCCGGGCGTTTCCTTGCCCGATGCGTTTGTTGTGGACTCGGTTGGGTTCGGTCGGCTGGAGAGCAGCAGGAGTTGCTGGTACTGCTGCTGTCGAATGCGCTCGCTCTCGTGGAGGTCCTTCTGCACCTCAGACACACCCATCGCATCCACTTCCAATTCACTCACGCGCTTCGTCAGCTGGTCCACCGTCTCCTTCTTGTGACTGAGCTCTTGCGTCAGCGCATAGGTGTCCACCATTTGCTACGCGTGATGGCGAATTCCCTTCCATCACCTCTTGACGGTTCGAGGATCCCTCGTTGCGGATGCCCGTCTGGATGTCCTCCAGCACATGAATTCGCTCATAGAGCTTCTTCGTCGTTTCCATCAACTCGGCAATCTGGTTGTTCAGCTATTCCTCACTTCCTCCTTGCAGTCTCACATCTCTGTCCAGTAGTTTGCCATCGAGGGAGAGGTAATCACTCTTCTGGGTGGCGAGATGGGTTAATCCTTGCTCGATTGCTTGGATCTAGGTGTTATGGGATTAAGTTAGTGTGATTACAGTTTCCTCAGACACACGCTTCTCTTCCCTACAGCTGAGTCGTGATGAACGCCCCCACTTCATCGTATCCAAAATGCGCAGCACTACATCGCTGACACGCTTCTCGTACGACTTCATGTTCTGCCGAACGGCTAGAATTCACTCTCATTACAAATACCCACTTGAGAACAGCTCCGATACATTCCTGTTGTGCTCCACCAGCTTTGCCTGCAATTGCTCCTCCTCGTGCCGTCGATAGCCACGGAAACGGGCTTGCAGATCGCCAGCACTCAGCTACGCGTAATCGACTCCTCCATATCCACACCTTTTCGTCGTACTCGATGCGCATCTCCTGGCAGAAGAGCTGCTTCATCGCTTCCGCGTCCGACCGAGCCTTCTCCTTCTCCGACTCGATCAGCAGCACCTTCTTGTTCAGTTCCTATACAGTAATAAAAGAAGAGGGGAAGAATACGCGCACCTGCTGAGCAAGCGTATCGGAGAGAGAGGGTGGAGCCAGCGGCTCCTTACTGCTTTCGTCATCACTCATCCTTCAGCCTTGACACAAAAGAGGAAGGGTGAAGAATAGAATGACGCTCGTTAACAAACACCGCGGTTATAAAAGAATGCATGCTTACATCACTCTGCCACGCAGGTCCTCCATCTTCTTGATCAGTCGCGACACGCTCACGCCCAGCGCTCCGGCAATCTCCTCCTGCTTCGTCTGCGGCAGCGAGGAGAAGGTCTCGCACAGGTTTCCGTCGATGATCGCCTATGCCTCACCCCCTCGGACCGCCCTCACCTTCATCGGCGTGTATGCGGATCGCCACGAGAGAATGTCCCTTCCCACCAGCGAGGGCTCCTGCTTGCGAATGAACATCTCCACGTGCAGCATGTAGTTCAGAAGCGACTTGGAGGGAATCGGCAGCAGGGCCCCAATGGTGCCGAATAGGGTGCCATAAAGCACCACCTCGTCCCCACCCGGAATCAGCGCCGTCTTCTGCACGCTGGTCACGATCTCGCCCAGATAGATGGACGCGGCCTGCTCCGCCTTGTTCGGCGCCGCATTGAGGAAGCCACTGTCCCACAGCACGCGGCTGCCCGTGGGGTTGGCAATGTCGTCGTCCACCTTCGGGTCCACGCGCTCCACGAAGAGGTTACCGCCCTTGTCGCCGCAGACCACGGAGTTGTAGTCCAGCACGTCCATGGCAGTGATGCTGCGCGGAATGGCGCCGTCCGCGAACTCCACCAGCTGGTTGGTGCCCTCCCGGTACTTCACGAACGACACGTTCTCCATCACGTCTCCCACGAACAGCCGCTCGCCCATCGCCTTCAGCGTCGTCACGAAGTACGGCATTGTCTGTGAGTGATAGTTCTCTGTGGTGATTACCTTGTTCTCGCACTTGCGCAGCAACTTCTTCTTGCCCAGGTCGTACACGCGCAGTGTGTGCCCAATTCCCGCGGCAAGGCGCCCGTTGAACTCGCAGAGCGCGGCGGGCACCTCGTCCACCTCCGTGCGGTGCACCAACTCCAGCGAGCGGCCCTCCACGAAGCGGAACACCGAGATGAAGCCCTCGGAACAGCTGCGCGGGTGCAGGCGAAGGTTCTTCGCCGTGCCGATCACCACGAACGGCTCCTCGCCCTTGTCATGAAAGTGACACACGCACACGGAGAAGGCCGCCTCGTTGTCCGCCAGCTCGAAGCGCTCTAGCGTGCGCAGCGTCGCCGCGTCCACCACGCGGATGCAGGAGGCCCACTTCTCGCGGTCGGCGGGCACGGGCGCGCCGCAGTCGTACTCGTTCACGTAGGCGACGCCGTGCTGCTGGTAGAAGGCCTGCTTCTCCAGCTCCGAGAAGGCGTGGTGCTCCGTCTCCAGCAGGATCAGGCAGGAGGTGCCGGGGTAGGCCGCCAGCTGCCGCGGCGTGTAGGAGAGCGGCATGGACGCGGCGGCGAAGGGCTGGCTGAGGCTGTCCACGCGGAGGATCTGGAGGTCGGCGCTGCGCAGCATCACGAGGCCGTCGGCGCACTGCGGCGTGTTGAAGCAGGCGGCGAAGTCCACGCTCTCGCACACCAGCGGCGTCAGCATCATCGTGTTGCCCGCGCAGTAGCACAGCCAGGGCTTCAGGCTCAGCGCCAGCACGCACCGCTGGCCCTCCACCACCACCTTGAACAGCCGGATCGGCCGCGGGCCCAGCAGCCGGGGCGACCGCGCCGTGCCCAGCTTGCCCGTGCGCTCGTCCACCTCCACGCGCAGCACCGTCCCGTTCTCTGTGCCCACCGTGAGGAGGAGCGTTTCTGTGGCGTGAGTTGAACTGGAAGAAGTGGTGGAAACGGATTGTCCCATACGCATGCGATCAAGAGACAAATCAGAGGAAATGGCGTCCAGCGTGATCATCGAGATCTCCTCCAGCAGCGCCGTGGGCGCCAGGCTGTACACGCGGCACGTGCGGTCTCCGTACCCCACCACCAAAAACGGTGCGCGCAGGGTTTGTGCGGAGAGCGCGGGCAGGTCCAGCGCAGTCACCTCCTCCTTGCGGTTCAGACTCTCGCGCTCCGCCCACGCGTACTGCTCGTCCAGCTCGAAGTACACCACCTCGCCGTTCGACAGCGCCACCACCACCTGACGGCTGTTCATCGCCGCGCACACGATCGACCGCCGGCTGGGGGGATCCCACACTTTCGTGTGCCCGTCCTCGAAGATCTGTCGGAAGCCGCCGGGACACACCTGCAGGTAGGAGCCGCCGTCCAGCACGCCCGCCAGGAGCGTCGCCTCGTCCGCCTTGAAGCCCGTGTCGTTGACCTGCTCCACGGCGTCTCCCACGGACAGCACGATGGTGGCGTTGTTGAAGCTGATCACCATGAACTTGTCGCAGCCGCTGTGCTCGTCGCGCAGCGTCCACAGCCCGCGCGGCGCGTACGGCAGCGTGTTCTGGGACAGGAGCGACACCGACAGACCGTGTTGCAACACCTTCAGCTGCGCACGACTGCCGCGGCCACAGAGCGCGTAGAGTTGCGGAGAGCCCTCACCGCGGAGGTCGGCGGCGTGGAGTTTGATGAGCGGCGCGAGCGACGGGAGGAAGTGGATGGGTTTGATGTTGGTCAGTTCTCGCGGGGAGAAGAGCGGAATCTGCACGGAGCCGTCCGCGCCGAGCAGTGTGGAGAAGGAGGCTTCCGCCACGTCACCGTCGCCGAGGCTGAAGAACTGGTAGACGCAGCTGCGGGTGAGAGAGGAGGAGAAGTCGCACTGGTCGCCGACCTCCGAGGTGGCCAGCAGCAGGCCGTGCTTGGTGATGTGGAGTGAGGTGGCGACGGGGAGGGTGTCGAAGTACTGAATGGTCAGGTCGTGCACGCGCGCGTCGTCGAAGCTCAGCGTGATCTTGAACACGTCGCCCAGCTCGCTCTGCGCCAAGTAGAAGAACTTGTCCTACGCCTCACACACCGCCACTGCGATCACGCGCTGGTGGAACAGCGCCCACGCCACGATCAGCACGCCCTTGTCCTCCGGCAAGAACTCGCGTCGCGGAATCGGCACGCGCAGCTCCGGGTGGCCCTCGTTGCGGTACAGCACCCAGTTCTCCGCGAACACCAGCACGCCGCCCGGACCGTCCACGCCCGGCACTACGCTTCATAGGGGATAGAAAAACGCACCTCGCGCCAGCAGGTTCGCCGATCGCTCCGTCGCCTCGCTCCACTTGCGAATCACGTGGTTCAGACCCAGGTCCAGCTGGTAGAACGTCAGCAGCTTCTCCGTGTGCGCCGCCGCCTCGCCCGTCGGGTCCTCGTCCGCCTCCGCGTAGTTCAGCTCCAGGCAGGCGAAGATCGGATTGTCGTAGCCCACGTCCAGTCCCTCCGTCGTCAGGACGATGGTTTGTGATTTGTGCGCCTCCAGCGGCGAGGAAATGGTGACGTTGTTCTTGGAGTCGCGATTCAGCACGTACACGAGATTCTGCTTCTCGATCGCGCCTATGAGTTACTCAATTGCAAGAGGAAGACTGATCATGAAGGCGCGACCGGTGGGATCCACCGCCAGGTACTGTCCGGGCAAACCGCGAATCACGCCCACCTTTCCGAAGGTCTCTTGGTGGATTTTCTCAAAGGCGTTCGTTTCGCCGTTGAACCGCAGCACCACGATGCGTCCGCTGTCCGAGCCGATGAGAATGAAATCCGTGTCGTTTCCTACGCGTTATAGAAGTGGATTGGGATGTACCGGACAGACGGAAGGGCTTGAGCGACCGGATGAGACCGTATACCTCGTAGCTGCAGATCACGTTGACGTTTCCGCTTTCGTCCAGTCTCCACAGCTCGATGATGTTTCCTCTCGAAATGATAAACTCCTCCGTCTTCGGCGAGCTGAAGTTGCCTATGTCCCTCACATCAGCACAAACGGCGCCAACCATAGATCGAGCGTTGCACCACCGACGGTTTGTGAATCGTGAGGTTGTAAAGATGCATTGCTTTGCTTTCTTTTGAATGGAGAGGAGTAGTGAAATGCTGGGAGGGGAGTGCGTGTGTTGTGCTTTCTTTTCTTTTGGGGGAGAGTTAGAGATGGATTGGCGATTGGGAGAGGAAGGGTGTGGTGGGTTTGTGGGAGCGTGTTGGTGATGGTGAGATGGGAGGTTTTGTGATTGGAAGCAGATGGGTGGTGATTGTTGAATGGGTGTTAGAAGGAGGATAAAGAAGATTGGAGAGGGGTAATGGAATTGGAAGTTGAAGGAAATGGGGTATTTTGTGGGTTTTGGAGTGTGGATGGGAAAAGTGGGGAATTGGGTTGTTTGTGAGGGAGAAGTGTTGGAAAATGGGGAGGAGAGGTAGTGAAGGAGAGTTTCGAGTGGAATGGGTGTAATGAATGATTGAGGGTGCTGCGCTTTGCGAGAATGAAAGGATGGGAGGTGAAAGTGTGGAATTGAGATTTGTGGTGTGCATTGTGTTGCATTCCGATTGTGAGCAGTTTTCGATTCGATTTCACTTTGAGAGGGCATGGAATGGGAAGGACAACGAGAAATGGGGAGTGGTTTCTGCATGGAAGGTGTAATGATGATTCTGGTGAATGGCGTTGTGAATGCAAGGGAGAGTGCATTTTTGATGGAGAAGAGTGAATGCATGGGAATGGAAGTGAATCACTTTCAGTGGATAGGACCTACACTGATAACACAGCGTTCATTGCGA
>ERZ827156.1925-NODE-1925-length-22798-cov-18.148837_pt1 | contig 22798 bp, 13 predicted proteins | sample MGYA00519919_ERZ827156 | MGnify/ENA primary metagenome ERZ827156 (study PRJEB31778, sample SAMEA3449269) | human gut metagenome | biome: human gut; feature: human-associated habitat; material: faeces | place: United Kingdom | collected 2010/2012 ...
AGGGTCTGCAGACTGTTTCTTTTGACAGCACTGATTCGCAGTTTAATGTTGTAGATGTAAAGAACTTCTCAGAAGATGGCGTTGTATTCGCAACAGCAGCAACAGTAATTGAGCTTAACGAGAATGGCTGTAACGTAACATTTGCCAACGGTGAAAAATCCGGCTGGACGCTTGAGGAAGATCAGGTAATAGAGGGAGACCTCAACCTGGCAAGAGGTTCGCTTGATCTTAATGGACACAAGCTGACCGTTACTGGAAACCTTATTCAGTCCGGCGGCGAAGTCAAGATAAACGGCGGTGAACTGAGCGTTCAGGGAGATTACAGACTCCAGGCATTGAACAATGGCGGATATGTGAACAGCACAGGTACGCTCAACATGACGAATGAAGCTGACACTGTAAAGGTTGCCGGCAGTTTCGTTATGCAGTCAAACAGATCACATAGTGGGATTCTGTCTGCTGGTATGCTTGAAGTTGGTGGAGATCTCATTCAGAATGGCGGAAATTATTACAATTTTCTCACCACCGGAACTCACACTACAGTGCTGAATGGTACAGCCAAGCAGACAATAAGCATTGCGAATAACAACAGGGATTATTCCAGAATAAACGATCTCAAAATTGAGAACACATCGGAGGACGGCGTAAATATTGCAACTCAGGTTTATGTAGTTGGAAAACTGTATAATACTGACGCTCTGGTTGCAAACAGCACAAACATTAAAATAGCTGCGTCTACTGAGTTTGCAGACAACGCATGGAACTATGGTATAAGTCTTGTAGAGAACAGAAGCCTGCCGGATGGTCTGGAAATCGGAGGAGATATTGTTGAAAGCAGCAATATTACCCTTTCCGGTGATGTGAATGTGGGCGGAACTGTCAACATTGACAACGGCACGCTGAACCTTAACGGACACAGTATGACGGTCTCAGGAAACGTATGGGTGAGCCGTAATAACAACAATGCTTATCTCAACATAAACAAGGGAAAGCTGTATGTAAATGGAGATCTGAATCTGTGCAGAGTGAACAAGGAATACAGTTTTGGATATCTTACCATGCAGAATGCCGAGGATTATGTGTGCGTTGGCGGAGATTTCTATATAAACTCGTATTATTCTTACAGCACTCTAACAGCAGGAACGCTGGAGCTCAAAGGTGACTTTACTCAGCGTACGGGTTATTATGGCAATAATTTCTATGCTTCTGCTACTCACAAGGTAATTCTCAGTGGAGAGGGTCTGCAGACTGTTTCTTTTGACAGCACTGATTCGCAGTTTAATGTTGTAGAAATTACGAAGCCAATTGATACTGGATATGTGTTCTCCAATACCAAGTGGAACGATCTTATTGAAAATTACGATGAACCTACTCCTCCCACTGCTCCTTACGATTTAACTTTTGTACGGTCAACTTCGACATCTATCGTTCTAAAATGGAATTCTTCAATCGGATTTAAGAATATTTTCTGTTATCAGGTTTATAGAAATGGAGAACTTGTTGGCACAACTACAAAAACCGAATATATAGATAATGGCCTAACTTCTCATACAAAATATGAGTATTACATAGTTGCAGTTGATGTCGGAGGAAGTAGATCTGAAAACAGTTCCTCGCTCATTGCTTACACCAATGTGGATCAGTATGCTCCTACCACGCCAACGGGACTTGTTGTTAAGATAAGGGAAGACGGAAGTGTCTATGCTACCTGGATTGCTTCCAGCGATAATGTTCGGGTGGACGGTTACAACATTTATCGCAATGGGGAGATTATTGATACAGTTTCCGGAACTTCCTACAAAGATCTTAATGTTGAGCCAGGTTATCATGAATATTATGTTGAAGCCTTTGATAATGAGGGCAATACATCAATGTTCAGCGAAAGTGTTTTCATAGATAATATGCCTCCCCGGAAACCCGTTCTGTCGATTAATGAAATAACAAGTGCCAGCATCTCATTTGAGTGGGACTCAGAGGATAACATAGGCATTTCGCAATATAAAATATATAAGAATGACCAGCTGTTAAGGACAACTGCTGACAATCAATATGTGGATACTGCCGTATTCGCAGGCGAAAAATACTCATATTACGTTATTGCCATTGACACCAGTGGGAATGTTTCAGAGGCAAGCGCCCCGATAACTCTTGTGGCTGGAGAGGACGAGAATGCGCCTGAATCTGTGCTTAAATCTTCAAACCTTACAGATAACAATAAGATTCTGACTATCCAGTGCGCCGATGATGTCTTGCTTTCATCTGTGAAAGTTGAGATAAAGTCATCGTCATCAGATGAATGGGAAAAGATACTGGAGCAGAAACTCAGTCAGAGGATACAGAATGTTAATATAGATATGTCGGATCATCTTGGAACCGGCGGAACATATTGTGTCAAGACGACCTTAATTGATGCTTTTGGAAATGAAAACGTCAATGAGTATCAATTTGCATATTATGCAAATGAGCTTTCTGAATTTGACGTTAAGGCAAAGGCTGACGGCTGTGCTGTTATTCTTAGTTGGACGGCGGCTTCTAATAATTCTAACGTATACTATACTGTATATCAGGTTGATGAGTCTGGAAATGAGAAGCGTATCACATCGACAAAGTATGATGTTCTGAGTTGTAATATCACCGGATTGCAGCCAGTGACTGATTATTCATACAAGGTTGTTGCGCGTGATTCGAATTCATATTCCGCTGAAAGTAACACCATTACGATAAAGACAGGAAAAGACCAGATTGATCCTGTCGCAAGTGCAAAATTTAATTCTGTAACGCTGGTTGGATATGAGTTATCCTTTGACGGCAGAAAGTCATGGGATAACAATAAACTCGTCAAGTATACTTGGGACTTTGGAGATGGAAAAACCGCCGAAGGAATGGAAGCAAACCATAAGTATGCTAAGGACGGCATATATACAGTATCCTTGACTGTAACTGATGAATCTGGCAATACAAATACAGATTCTTCAGAAATAACTGTTTATGGCTCAGATTACAGCATATCTGAGATTAAAGTCGTGGACGCTTTAGGAACGCCTATAGCGAATGCAGCAGCGCTTGTTGATTCGGACAAGTTTTCTGTAAATAAATTCATTGCAGACAACAATGGAGTGATACCAATTGTTGCAAAGGCCGGTTCGTATGATTTTTATTTCTACTCCGATGGTTATCTTCCAGCAAAACAGAACATCACACTTGCGGGAATTCAGACGGGCAGCAGCGCAGAAAAGGTAGTTCTATCTGCCAGTGAGATCGTTTCTGCAAAATTCGATATAAAAGAGCTGGATATCGAACAGATAAAGGATCTGGGCATTGACACAAAAGATCCAAGCAACCGATATGTCTATGAAATCAAAATGGATATAGTCAGTAAAAAAACTGACGCAACAGTTTCAGGAGATACGATTTTAAGGGATTTCCATGTTACTGTCAGCCAGGACGGCACATTCCGTGATATTAGCGGAAATAATGATTTTACCACATCCTTTAAAATTGAAAATGAAAGTAAAACCTCGACTGATCAGGGAACGATCACAAGACGCACTCAGGTAACAACGCTGAAAATCGGTCTTGATCAGACCTCTGAAAATCAGGGTACATCATATCCTGATACTGTTACTCCGATAAAGACATTAGTTTGCCTGTCAGTAACAGAATATTCTTGGTTAAAGGATTTCTACAATGTTTCAATATCCTTCACTAATAACTCTCCTGAAGGATTTGATATAATTGATCCAAAGGCTGAGCTGATTATCCCTGATGGTCTAGAATTAGGGGATTCCTCTGTTTCTATGATAAAAACCATGCCAACGGTCAGCGGTGGAAATACTGTTACTGCATCGTGGCTGGTTAAGGGTAAAACTCAGGGAACTCACAATGTATATGTTAATTTCACTGGAACACTGACTCCTTTTGACGTGCCAATCACAGCCGTTTTTTCTGATACTATTACGGTTTCTGTAAAGGATTCTCTGGTATTCGATATTTATGAAAACAGGTATGGCGTATCAAAGTTCACATTAACAAATGCCTCATCACTCGACGAAGATAAGTATAACAACACTCTGTATGATGTTTGCGTAACGATGAAAGATAAGGAAGAATTTAAAGATGCCGAATATATCGTTCTCAAGTATCCAAGCGGCCTGATTGAGAAAGTAGAATGGGCAGACGATTCAAAATCTGAAACTAAGAGTACTGTTTATCTGCCTGTAACAGTCAGCCATAATGTTGACCTTGTTTCTCTAAGGACTCTGGAAAAGGGGCAGAAGATAGAAGGCGTGATCTACTATTCGTTCCGCGAAAAAGACGATTAATAAATACAGAATAAATCCTATTATATAAAGGAAGGGCCTTATGAAAAGAATAATCTCGGTAATACTGACAATAGCCATGGTACTAGGCATAAGCATGGAGACCTTCGCAGCATACGGCGGAGAAAAATCCCGTGCGTATCAGAGCGAAAATTGCACAATAACCTACAGCATAGCCAACGAATGGAGTGGAAATCAGCAGATAACCATATCCATCACCAATGATGGTGAGGAAACTCTCCGCAACTGGGCGATAATGTTCGATAACCCCGGCAGAATTGCAAACATCTGGAATGCCGATGTATGCAAAAATGACGGCAAGCTGTGCGTTATTCGCAACAATGGCTATAATTACGAGATTATTCCGAATGCTACTGTAGAATTTGGCTTCATGCTTCAGGGAAAGGATCTCTCTCTTCCTGAGGATATTTCCCTTTGCAGCAGAACTGCGGATTCCACTGAGTCTGCGGAGATAAGCTATGAGATCCAGAATAACTGGGGAGATGGCTTCATCGCTGCCGTTACTGTAAAAAACACTTCTGACAAGCCGCTTGAAGCATGGAAGCTTTCCTTTAACGGCAATTTTGATATTTCTACGATATGGAATGCAAATTTACTTTACACAGATGACGGCAGCTTTAAGGTCGAGAATGATATAACAACCACCCCTATACCAGTTGGCGGTGAGAAGGTGTTCAGCTTTCAGGGAGTAATTGCTTCAGGAGAAACGCCTGTTCTTTCTGATTTTAAGCTCACATCTATCGTTATTGAAACCGAGTGTACACAGCCTGAGCCTCCTGTTGAAACCGAAGAAGCGCCATCTCATGAAACCTCCGAGCCTTCTACCGGAGATGAACCGGACCCTGCGACCGAAGAAACTAACGAAACAGAAGAACCCGTTGATCCTGACCCTGATGAAAATACGATCCTGTGCTTTGGCGAGTATCTTTCTGAGGAAAAATCCATCAAGGTATACTGGTATTCTACCGCCGAGGGCGCAGTGTCGATACACGAAAACACGGACGGAAACGGCTGGAAAAAGCTTGCTGAAGTAACCGACGGTGATTTCTATGAGTTTACGATAACTGAAGATTTCGTTATTAAGTACATAAAAGTAAGTCAGCAGACAGCAGACGGCATGATCGAATCAGAGCCGTTTATTGTTGCTGCAAGCGAGGATGGCTATGTCTGCACATGGCTTGATTCCGATAACGATGGACTTCCCGACTACGCAGAAAAGATCTATGGAACAGACCCTGAAAATGCTGACACAGACGGAGATGGTCTGTCTGATTATGATGAGATCTATAAAACCGGCACCAATCCTCTGAAGTATGACACTGATGAGGACGGCGTAAATGACGCAGACAGTGACAATGATAAGGATGGACTAACTAACTCGGAAGAATTAGCGCTGGGAACAGACCCAAATTCTGCCGATACAGACGGCGACGGTTTGTCCGATTATGACGAGATAAACAAGCATAACACTGACCCGCTGAAAGCTGACAGCGACGGCGATACCCTGAATGACGGCGATGAAATTATACTCGGGCTTGATCCAAACGATCCCGAGACCTTTGGCGTGCCTGACGCTGAGTACAAGGTAAAGCAGACGATATCTGCGGACAGCGAGGTCATGGAGCGCGTCAATACCGAGGATTCTCCCTATGAGCTTTCTTTGGAGATAACTGCGTCCGGAAACGCCCAGAATCTTATAGCAGGCAGCAGCGCATATTCTGTGATAACCGAAAGTGATGCACGTCTTGGAGGAGCCGTATCCCTGGACTATTACGGCGGCGACGTTGAAAAGGTCAAACTGACCTATGAGATAGGGGAAAGCTATATCTCCAACGAAGGCAGCGAATACGCGAAAAATTGTGTTGACTTACAGGGAATAAAGCGGTATAATATATTCAGGTACTTTGATGATATAAATATGCTGCTCCCTGTTGCGACTGAGTTCGATGAGGAGAATAATACCCTGTTCGCTGAAACTGACGAACTGGGAACTTACTGCGTGCTGGATATGGAAGTGCTGCTCCAGACTTTCGGGGTAAATCCTGATGGTTCGCAGACGGAGCAGGTTGAGAGGCAGATGTATGCCGGAGTAAACGACGGATATAATATCTGCTTTATTATAGACATACGTAAGGGCGTTATCACCGATGATCAGCTTGATAGCATTAAAAAAGAAATTCTTGCATTCATGGCAAATGCCATGGAGAATGATAAGAGAATAGGAATAACTATTTGTGTACAGGCGAATTCTGACCTGGGCGAAGATTCTCAGAGTTGTGAATATGTTGGATATTATACATCGTCAGAGGAACTGAAGATTGCTCTGGACGAAATTAATCTTGTAAACTATGTCGGAACAGAAGATAAGGACGATGTGGATTTCAATTGCCTTGTTGTGTCTGATGGCGTTAAGATGATGTCATATCAGAGCAGGGGTACGAATAACTATATTTTTGATATATATTCGATTTCTTACAGCTTCTTCAATAGAAGTGGATTTGCTGAAAACGAACAGGCAATAATTGAGAAAAATGCCACATCAACTGGTGTCAATATAAGCTTTATTTCAAATGAACGCAAATCAGGAAGCTATCAAACGGAGATCCCTAAGGCAACTGGCGGATTAATGATCGAAGGATTCACAGACTTCGGGAAAATTGCGTACAATCATGTCTTTGAAGAACCGCTGGTTGAGGTGGAGAAGTTCAACGCTATTTTAGCAACAGGCTATCAGCAGGTAGAATTGGATGGAAAACTCAATTCATTCAATGGCTGTCATTCCGATGATGATAATATTACTGACTGGGTAGAGGTTGGTGGCGACCAGTGGATTGAAATGGGCTTATTTTCCTATGATGAATACAATAATGTAGTTCTGCCTACAGTGGGTCAGTGTATTGATGCGCTTGGTGATGTTCCGTTCTATGTTGAGGGCGCTTTGGCTGAGAGCGATTTTAAGGGCTCTTTTTTGAATATGCGTGTTATGCCTATTACTTCTGATCCTACCCAAGAAGATGGCGATGGGGATGGATTATCTGATAATGAAGATGATGATCGTCTTTCTGTTCATAAAGCTAAATATAAGCGCACTGAAAGGTTTACCATCAATTCAAGGGGTGTTGATAGACATATTCTTAATATGGATTTGTGTTCTTTAAAAGGCGATTCTAATACAGAGGGTTATTATCGTATTGAGGTGTATAGCGATGAACGGTTAACAATCCGATTCGACGATATGCCATCTGATGAATATACTGTTTTATCAGGAGAGATTGATGGGTATAATGACATCAGATTATATAGATATATTTATTTAAATGAAGGAGATATTAATTCCTCTGTATTGGGAGAAATAGGTGCAAGTTATAATGTGTATATTACTAAAGTTAGTGCCTATTTATGTGGTGGAGAATTTGGCGATAAACTTGATACAACTTCTGATGTAGAAGTGTATAAAGCTTTATTTGACGCATACGGTGTTGATGTTATTTGTTACGAAGGGACGTCATTTAATGATATATTTACATACAAAGTCGATGAATACCCTTTTAGCTGTATTCATAATGAAATAGTAATAGTAAGTGCTCACGGGAAAGAATCTTATATACTTGATTATGGATTAAATAACATATATATGCAAAGCGGTCAAACCTGTGAGAACTTTTTTTCTCAAAATTTAATTTCAATTTTTGCTGCTTGCTACTCATCTACTGGTATGATGGAGGGAAAATCAGTGATTGATCAATGCGTAAATGCGGGTGCAAGGTCGGCAATGGGGTTCAATATGGCTGTATACGATGAAGAATGTTTGTATTTTTGTTGTAAGGTAATCTATAATATATTGAATGGATCATGCATAGAAGATTCTTTTACTAGCGCGGACTATACAGGTCTGTTTGATGATAAATCAGGAGAAGCAAATGTGATTGGGGTAAAAAATGCTTTTTTCTTGAAAGGATTTAAGTGTATTAGACCTTCCAATACGCTTAATGACATTGAAATCAATTTCACAAATATATATTCTATCCTTAGTTATGCAAGAAATAAAAAGCAAAATATTGTTTCGACCTGATTTTTTGATTATTATGACACAGATTTTGTTGGATATTTTGCTTATCATATTGGGGGAGAAAAAATGAGCAATAAAAAATGTATCATGTCTGGGATTTTTGTTTACGTCTGCTTATTAAGTTCATGCAGCTCCGGGGTGGCTGAGCTTCCGGATTTAGATATTTCCAGTGCCGTGGCATTGAAGCAAACTCAGTATTCCAGATCCGACTATTATTCCAATCTGTATCCCGACATCGACAATAGTCAGTTGACTGAACTTCCGGTATATACTTATTGTGAATACATAGAAGAAATGTCGGAAAAGAAGATATCCGGATTATTACATACGCTCGATATTGAAAACATCGGAAACGTATACGATTCGGTTAATTGTGTGGGCGTTTCTCTTTTAGACAATGAGGTTCAGAGCAGTAAAGTACTGTCGGAGATTCTGTGGGAAGCTGTTGCTGAAATAGAATATACCTACCAGCCTGAAACAGACAGCATTATTTTGAGCGAGGGCAGCAAAGAGAGTATTTCTTCTGCTTTCACAGAACTGGCTGAAATTCTCGGCTATGGGCGATGTGTTTCGTTTGATATTCGCAGGGAACAGCTTTATAAAGACGGCGAGAATATGGACGCATATTTTTCGGTCAGGGCTTCCTACGCCAACAATGATATTGAAACTGAACGCGACAGGCTGCTGTATTATTATGATCTCTTGGACAAGCTGGAGATATCGATACAAATACGCGACGGTGACTTCCAGAAGCTAAACATAACCCAATATGATACGGATTGCTTAAATACAGTGGGCGAATATAATGTCATTCCTGCCGACAAAGCGGTTGGTCAAAACACCTCCGGCAATATTTACGTCATATACGTTCTTGATGAAAACGGATATATCCGACCGGTTTATACCAATCAGGATTATTATGAGCTTGGCGATCTTGAGAGCATTGAACATTTCCGTTGGGCGGAGTCTTTGCAGTATTAAGGTATGACAGAAAGCTATGGGAATTTGTCTATGGAGATACTATGACCAGAATTGCTTATAAAGAAGTTGTCAAAATAGCCGAATATGGCGATTTATTATGGAATAAATAGATAACCACATAAAGGACGGCACCTTATGAAAAGAATAATCTCAGTAATACTGACAATAGCTCTGGTACTAGGCATAAGCATGGAATATTCGCTGCATACACTGATGAAAAGGCTCAGGCTTGCAAGAGGGGGCAGATTGCACAATAACCTACAGTATGTCCAACGAGTGAATCGGAAATCCTCATGTTATTGATGGTGCGAACGCGTTCTGCGAAACCTTTATCATTTATATTGTAAATCGGGGCATAAATCAAAGAATCTGTGATTTTTCCAGATACTTTGTATTATGCCCTCTTTTTTCAGCTTGCGACAGTATTTTTCCCTATATAGCGCAATATTTCCCAAAGCCATTGACATAATCTTAAATTGGGTGTAAACTCAATAAAGAGATAATTTTAAATAATATTGATTTGCAAATTGTCAAGTTCAAGGATCTTGGATTTGAGGTTATACAATAGCCGACCGTCACGGATCTGCAACATACGCTATGGATATTTAGATTTTTATTTTATTACGCGGGTGCTTAACAGCTAAAATTTCTTTCTGTTTAGCCATAGCAACATGAGTGTATATTTGGGTTGTGGTAATGGAACTGTGCCCTAAGATCTTTTGTATGTAACGGATATCCACATCTTCTTCAAGAAGCAGTGTTGCAAATGAATGTCTGAACATGTGTGGAGTAATGTGATGGTCATATCCAACAGCGTTAACATAACGGTTGACCATTGCCCGTACCGATTGCTCTGACAGCCGATGCTTCAGTTTATTCACAAAGAAAAAGCCGGTAGTGAATATTTCATCTTGAAAAGCGATGAAGTAGTTGCTAAGCGATTTCAGGACATCTGGGTTTTCAATCTGGATCATTCGCTCTTTTGAGCCTTTGCCGAAAATTTTAAGCGTATGGTTTTCAAGGTCTATGGCATCGGGAGTGAGGGTGCAGATTTCAGATACCCTTGCTCCAGTGGCAAACAGAATTTCAAGTACGGCAATATCGCGAAGAACGCACTTTCGGGAATAATCAGTCTTGCAGAGGTTCAGTGAGTGGTGTGCCGAAGATAAAATTGCACTGATTATATTGAAAGGGATTGTTTTTGGTAGTAGTACCGGCTCTCGAAATGAAGTTTCGATTTTGTCAAATGGGTTTGCGGAAATGATATCCTGCACCATGAGATAATGCGTAAATGCTTTCAGCGCAGCGATTTTACGCTTTGCTGTTTTGGGCTTGAAAATCTTATGGAGCTGAGTTATGTAACTTTGAATATGTTCACGATCAAATATGCTATTGGTATAATCGGCGAATTGCCGAAGGTCTGTTTGATATGCTTTAGTAGTTTTAAGACTGAGAGTCTTCTGTTCAGTGCAAAATGTAATATACACGTTAATAATTTCTTGTAGATTCATTGATAATTTCTCCTTTCGGTATAATATCCATATTATATATCATTGAGAAGATTTTGTCGATATGCACATATTTAGAATGTCAATTTGTGAAATTGTAACATATTTTGAGTGTTAATATTGAAAAGATATTGGAAATGGTGTATAATATTATTGTAGGCTAAACATTGATAACTATTTATTATCGGTCAAGGAGCACAAAAAAATGTCTAATTTGCCCAAAGCATCAAACGGTAAACCAAGATCCAAGAAGAAGGCAGTCACAAAATCCGGTTCCAATAAGAAAGGAACGAGATCTGCTTCTCATATATGCGCAGATAACTTTGAAAAGATATGTTTTGAAATAGTAGAAAAAATCTTAGGAAATTCGCTAGAGAAAATAACCAAAACGAATAAAACCAAAGATGGCGGATATGACATAGACACAACGATAAGATATAATAGCAAACAGTACGCGGTGTTGTTCGAATGTAAGCTCCGGGAAAAAAAGGTAAACTTGCGGGATATCGCGGCAAATGTAATCATCGCCTATAACAAATGCACTGACAGCCTGGTTATAATGACGAACAACACATTTACTCCGCAGCTTGAAAAAGAGCTGTGCCGATTCAGGGATTCAAGCCATCTTAATATAAAAGTTGTGATAGGAGAGGGGATTGAAAGCGTAGTCAACGTCTACGAAGTATCTATAGATGACAAGCTGCTTGACCTCCTAAAAAAAGAAAAAAGCAACAAGAATATCATACGCAATTCATCGCTCATTTTAAATTTAAATTCCGAAGATGTGTGCGGGCAGATCATCAAAAAATCCATGTCAAAGTCTGATAATAAGGAAGCGGATTTTATGGCTGAGATGTATCCCGATGATATCGAAAGAGCGCTGTTGTGGATCAAGAACAATAAAAGCTTTGTTGTTAATGGTTATATAGGCACTGGCAAAAGCGCTTTTATCACCAAAATATTAGATACGGTGGATCGCCAGTGCATAAGATTAAATGCGGAAGTACTCATGAGCCAGGAGCTTGTCATAATCAATCTGATACGCAAGATTTGGGGACTTCCGGACAATATTAATATTGATGAATTCAAAGCCGATGAGGTTAAATATATAATGGACTCTATCGGAAACGATTTACCTAAGAAAACTCGTAGATCCTTAGAATGCATATTAAATAACGCCGCTATTCCCGAAGAAATAGAAGAAAACTCCATTCTGTGCAAATACCTGGTGCTCCAGATGGAACGGCATCGCGCCAAAACCAAGTATATTGTGTATTTCGATAATTTTCACGCCGCCAATCAGGAAGTTGGTAATTTGTTCGTATACCTTATTAATCTTTTTTCGGCAATAAAAATTCCATGTATCATAGAAACCGATGAAATTGAATATAATTCACAAAAGAATAACTCCGAGGCTCTGGAAAAAATAAGAATACCTAACGTTATAGAAATAACCCCATTCACTAAGGAACAGGCTGAAACCTGGTTTAAAAAGGAATTGAATGTCGATGACGAGGCAGCAGCACGCTTGGTGCAATATACAGGCGAACGGCTTTACTGCATGAGCTATGTTTCACAGAAAATAAGGCAGAAATATGACAAGCCACAATTTGAAGATGTGATGGAATACCTGAAAAGACAGACCGCATTTACAATGCCCGAGATAATATCGGAAATAGTCAGGTCGTTTATGCAAACGCATGAAAAGCTGTTTTATCTGTTGAGAATGCTGAACGGACGTGTACCGGTAGACATGTGCATGGATCTGAAATACGCCCAGCTCTTAAAAGCAGGCATCATAACCTGTGATGAAGGCTATATAAATGCGTCGAATGAAATTGTAAAAAAACTTATGAATAATGAAACGTCCAGTCCGGTAAAAGAAATGGAGGTAGCCAATCAAATCATAGAGTTCTGCGACGAAAATCCCGGAAAGTATAAAGAAGCGAAGATATACGGCTTATTTTATGCAAAAAGGGGGAAAGAAGCCATAAGAGATATAGACCTGCTTATCAATGAACTTGGTCAGAAGCGCAATTTTGTGAAAACGCTGGATTTGATAGATCTTGCAATATCTATTGCCCGAAAGGAACAGAACTACAATTCACTGGCTAATTATCTGATAAAGAAGCTGGAGGTGAATGCCACTATAAAGTCGCTCTCGTTTGACAATGCCAGAGCGACATTAAGTGGGCTGAAGGAGGTGGCGGATTCTGGAGAGCTGAACGCATCTTCTGAGGCTCTCGCGGAATTGGCGCTGTGTCACTTTAACGGGGTCATCGCGCTCAGAGACTGTAAATTCCAAGACGCTATTCTGAACGAGCATATCAAATACTACAATAACTGCCTGGACGGGACAATGAGAGAAAATCCCGGGGACTATCTCGGAAAGGTGTGCTGGAATTACGCATTATACATAAAAGAAACCCAGGGAAATTCAGCGGCGCTTAAAGTGTTTGAGGCGGCTTCCGAGGCGCTGCCGAATTCCCATATGCTGCGCATAGGATATCTCAGCCACCTTGCCTGCATTTTGCTGCCAAGCGACCCGCAAAAATCGTATGAATACTATTGCGAAATAATTGAACTGGTAAACAACGGTCAGACATTTTGCGACTTTCCATTCCACGAATATGGGGATAAAGCAATGTGCAAGGTGCTTCTGCAAGAAGCAGATAAGGCTCTCGCGCATGCCAAAGTCGGCATAAGATACGCAGAATCGCACGGCGTATTTGACGAAGTAGGCAGAATACTTAATATAAAGGGCTGCGCGTATCTGCTGTCCAATAATATTTTAAAAGCCGTAAAGTGCTTCCGGGAAGCGACAGAAATAATGGGATATTCGGGGTATAATCTTTACAGATGGAGAAGTGAGATGAACTACGTGAACTATTCTCTCACTGCCAGCAATACTGTCAGCAATAAGGAAGAACTGCGAAACAAGCTGCTTGACGCATACAGCATATTTAAAGACGCGTTAATGAAAAAGGTTCTCAATCTTATCAGTTCCGATAATGATTTCCTTGCCAGCAGGGAATTTTTGGCTCTTCTGGTCGTGGGTAAGTGCAGCCGTCAACTATTTGATACAAAAGAAAATATAATTTCCGCCGAAAAGGTGGCGGAGGAACTCTGCTTCCCTGATAAAATCAAAGAGCATTATTTGGAGATGATCGAGCAGCTTACAGACCCGCAGAAGAAGTTTACACTACAAAGCCTTTATGTCCATAATGGAAACATATTCATTATCGGCTAGTTTCTGAAACAAGCAGTATGTATAAACAGGGCAACACAGTATAATCCATGTACGGTGCTGCCCTGTTCTTTTATAATTACATTTCCATAAGCGCCTGCAAAATATTGAGCTTTTCATCGAGAGTGGTCAGATAGAGCGCTCTGTGTACGATTATGTCATGGAAGAACCAGAAAGCGGTCACTGAGATAAGGTTCCGGATCTCCAGACCGTCTATATCGCTTAATGCACGGAATAATTCCGGCAGCTCCGCTTTCTTTAATTTCTGGTTTATAATAAAATCATGTACCAGACCTGCAACAGCGGTTTCAGGCTCGCCGATCGCCGTTTTTTCGTGATCTATTATGCAGATCTCTCCGTTCAGGGAATACACATGGTTAAAGGTCAGATCGGTATTTACTGCGCACAGTCTTTCCGGTGCGGTCCTTTCAGCGGCGGCGGAGAAATGCTCCACGCAGTCGGTCAGCACTGAAGCGCATTCTGCTATGCTGGATCGGTTATAATCCAGCATTTCCCGGGCGGCTTCCCAGCGCAATTTGCTGGAGAAACAGCAGGAAGGCTCAAAAAAGAAGCCGTTGATCTTATTGTTAAGCCTTGATACGATTTTGTCTGGACTATCGTTAGATGATATTATGTCCAGGTAATTCCTGCGCTCGTCATCGCTTATCTGAGAGTTGCTGAGCACATGCATTATGCAGGATTTAAGGGTGTCAACGTCATTTATCGGCAGCGGCTCCGCCTTTTTTAGCAGCAGGAGTGAATGAAACTGGTCATATCCGGTCAGCAGCGGATTTTTTGTCCTCTTGTATGCCTGTAATTCCGTTTCGAACATTTTGCCGGCGTTACGGGCGTACTCGTCTTTGAGGACAGGATTGAACATAGGGCTTAGCGCAATTCGGGTGTAAGTTTTTTTGATGACATATTCATCACCATTGCATCTGACTATGTAAATATCCGACGATTTGTTCTTGCTGGTCATGATCTCAAACTGCTCCACATCACAGCCGGTGAACTTGCGGACGAACTGCTTTATCATCTCGTCAGAATATCTGATCTTGCAATAGGGGTAAAGATTGATCTCCTTTTGCGATGGAGCGGGTCCTGCGTCTATTTCATCCCTGGGTACTGACTGACCGTCAAAATAACACTCCAGATGTTTTTCAATAAACCGCCAGGAGTTCATGACCTCTCTTGCGGATTTGACAGCATTCTGACCTAGGGTATTGCTCAGATAAGGCTGTCTTATGAAATGTTCCATGCGGGCGCTCAACTCCTCGTCCCTGCTGAACTTAACAAGGAATCCGTTATACCAGTCGGTTATAGTATCCTTGGCAAATCCATTGGGAGTACCAATGACAGGGACACCCTCGCACATGGCTTCAACGGCGACGCGTCCGCCAGGTTCGTACAGCGAGTGCGTCAGCAGCACAGACGTTCTGAGAAGAACCGTGCTCAGCCCGCAGGGGTCGATGCAGCCCCACCAGGCGATTTTCCCCTGCTGTTCCAGCGTGTTCAAGTCGGGGTTTATCTTCTTGAAAATGCTTCTGATATCTTCAATTTCAGGAATGCTTCCGCCTGCCAGCCAAAGCGGCGGACAGAGGTCTTTATACTTATTATACAGTGAATTCCAGGCAGAAAAGATATGCTCCAGACCTTTATTCCTGTCCATTCTGCCGATGTATGTAAACGCTTTTTGTGCCCAGAATGTATCGCTGGATTTTATTTGAGCCACTTTATTATACTTCTCGGCGGCGGCTATCTGGTTTTCACGGGATATCGTGGAATTAAGGCGCGGAAAGTCGTTGGCGTCATGGGAAGGCATAACGAACGATTCATGAATATACTGCCCTGCTACGACGATCTTAGATTTATCTACATTATATAGTGAGATCAGATCTTCTGCCTCATCATCAGAAACACAAATGAGCCACTGCGCCTTATCGTATATTTCCTGCTCATAGAATTCACGGTCAGGTACGGGTTCATAGGCTCCGCGCTTCACTCTTCCACGGGAATTGGATATAATGCTGTGCACGAACGGCACTTTCAATTTCTCGCTCAATTCTGCCGCAATACGTCCGCTGTTCCAATATACGCTATGGATCTTCTCCGGCAGTCTGCCCTGCTTGTTTATTATTTCGAGGATCTGCTTTACATTCTGCGAATGGAACTCCCTCAGCCGTGTCTTGCTCATCGGCTCGTTGTCGCCGTTTGTCAGACGATAGATGGTGCAGTATTCGTTATACTGTTCCTTGTACGGCAGCTGCTGCATGCATCGCCTTGTGAACATCAGGCACCGTATCTTGCGTTTCCCGAACTCGTCAAGAAGCTCCCGCATGTAAGTGTGCGTCCCGCCCCACTCGTCGTATCCCGGTGCCATCGCCGGATCAGCGTGCATCGTTATTACTACTACGTATCTTTCCATTTCACTTCTCCTTTAACGACCGATAATAAATAGTTATCGCAGGTTAATCTCTTTTCCAAGCCCTTTCTCTGAAGGAAGTAGGCATATCATGATTAATGTAATAGAGAATTGAATATGTGAGGCATTTTTTGCACGCGAATTATTGACATCTTAGGTGTTTCGTGGTATAATTGAATTCAGACAGTAATTGGATAGCCAAAGGAGATAAAATGAAATGATAATTTACAAATCGTTTTATAACATTGACATACGCAATTCTAGCATAAAAGAAATAGCGGTTCCTGAGGACTTTGTCTTTTTTGATGAATATATTGATTTTGCCGTTCAAAACGAAAATATAAAGCAATATGTTATTCGCAACGATAATACAACTGTCGTTCATTGCATAAGTTGCATTGTATCACTTCTGGCTCAAGGAGAAAATATATCAAGCAGCTGTGATGAGCTAATCAAGCAATATGCAAGAAGTATTGCTGACAAGTTGCTTGCTGAAGAACAAAATGTGCAGCAGGATATTGAACATTTAAGGTCACAAATAAAAAAAAGGTAATCTTCTGATGGTCGTGGATGAAAAAGAAGACGATGAGTATCTTTTCCTAGTAGCAAAAGTTGATAATTCGATATGGTATGATAGTGAAAGTTTAGCAAAGAATTATGGCTTTTCGGGTGAGAAAAAGAACATCTGGAAATCCGCAGCGTTTTCCTTGATTGTCAATAATGGAGAGGTATCGTTTGATACCGTAAAAGTGTATGTTGACACCGACGCTAAATACTGGGCAACTCATTTTCTTGAACTTACGGAACAGCGTAATGATCATACCAATACATATGCAGCAGCTAATAACATGGACATTTCTCTGAAAAGGACGGTTAAGAGAACATCTGAAAAGGATTACTATCTGCTTAGAAATTCACTGATACAGCGCTTCAAGGTGCCGCATTTGGTGAATTATGCCGAACTGGTGAGTGAATTACTGGATGAGTATGTTCCTGAAGAACCTGCGCTGAATATGGATAAAATCAGGAACTCCTTACTTGAATTACCCGAAAAAAAGAAATTCGATACACAGTTTTATGCTGACCCTACGGCCGTAAGTAACCGCAGTTATACCAAATTCACAGTAAATGAAGGGATTGAACTTAGGGTGTCTGATGAACTTACAAATATTGACCAGTACATATGCAGTAAGGACGATGGTAGTGGCAGAAGATTTCTTGAAATCGAATGTCAGGACGATAAGACGTTTAAATTTTTCAAGAAAAAAGATACTGCCACTGTATAAAAGGGGGATTTGCATTGTTTGATCTTCTTGAACAATCAAAGCGGCTTTTTACCGGAGAATTTTTCTCTTATTTTGAAGCTGCTGACAATGTCCATATAGAAATTAGTACATCTGTCCATATGCTTCCATCAACAACAGACATGTTAAATATAATAGACAATATTTCCGCTAGGGATAGCATGTCCATTACAATTAAGTCAGTTGTATCGTTCAGATATAATACTGGGAGCGAGGACTGGGAAAGCTCTTATACTGATTTTATTGAGCAATGTGACCCCGAGGATCAGGCTGATATAAAAATACACGTAAAAAAAGAGTTTGCCAATAACACTCTTTCAATATATTCTTTTGATATGTTCTGGGAATATTATGGCACTGGCGAGGGAAAAGACAAAATCATTCCCTTTTTCTCGGACTGCCTAAAAAAAACATCCATATTTGCAGTTTGATGTGTTTGACAAACCTGTTAAACTGGCGACAGACAGCATTGCGTTCTGCTCACCGGACGATAATTGGACAGCTCAGTCAGGCAGAAATGACGCACTGACAAAATGTGAAAATGTCAGTCAGTTCTTTAACAGAACAAGCATTTCATTAGTACCCATGGATTTTACGATTACATCAAGCTGCGGTAATGTAGATATTGCTAAACAGATTTTCGGGAAATTAGAAACGCTGTTTTCCTTGCTGTATCTTGCTGATATATCATATATTATGGATGGCAAAGTGCATATCCAATTTTCGGCTGAGCACATGAGAATAAACTACCCGCTTGATTCTCTACCAGCAAATCAGAGTATCTGCAATATATTCAAATGGGCATTCAGCGACCAGAATTCGATCGACAAATTCGTTATTGCCAGAAATGTCATTGGCGCAAAATGCAAAAGTTTCAACGAGGTGCTCTCGGCAGACGATTCCATGCTGAACGCAATAAAGTCAAATTACACGATTTTTCAAAGAAAGACAACGCAGCAGTATATTGATATGAAAAAGGATATCTCTGACTTTATTGTTGGTGCTTCGCAGCAGATGCAGGAAGTAACCGGCAGCTTAACAGATGGATTAAAAAACAACTTTATTGCTGTGACGATGTTTTTCATTACCACGATACTCACCGATTCACTTGATTGGGAAACTCTTTTACAAAGTGGAGAAATAAGTGATGACCTGCGCAGCATCGTAATATTCATTCTGATTGCTTCAGCTATTTATTTGTTAGTGTCTGTAGCTATGGCTTTTTATAAATGGTCGTTCTACAAGGGAAATTACATTAGGCTCAAAGAAAATTATGCTGGATTATTGAGCAATGAAGATATCAATCAAGCTTTTGATGGCGACAATAATTATAAAGCGGTAAGAAATCGCACGCTTGTTATGTCAGTCATTATCTGCGTAGCCTGGATCGGTGTTCTGGCGTGCATTTGTTTTTGGCTTTTTCAGAAGTCACAAACTCTATAATGTCTGACCAAATTTACACATGATTTTTGAAGAACAATACCATATGGAAACCTAAACATATTCACAAGAATTTGAAAGGAACGCAAAATGAACAACACTAACAAAATGAATAACGCTATCGAATTACCAATACGCCTGCACTATATCTGGTTTAAAGATTATTATACATTTCACAATCAGGGAATCAACTTTTCTTCAAAATATAATTTCTCGTATAATGGTTCATCCAAAAAACTCAAAGTTACAAGCCATCAAAATGAGAAATATGTTGACAATTTTTTTGGAAATAATATAGATGTTACCGCAATAGTGGGTCAGAACGGAGCGGGCAAAACGTCACTGCTTAGATTTATCCAAGGCTTAAAAATCGGTGATAAAATAATGGAAGATTGTATGATCGTATGGGAAAAAGACTCGAAATTCTGGGCAGCCAGCTACTCTTCCGAGGGTAGTAATCCTACAATATTGCCTATTGTAGGAAATAACGCTGTTAATATAGATGAAACACATGACGTTAAACCAACAGAGCCAATCTTTCCTTTCAGCAAAGATATTCGCTTTATTTATATGACGGAAATGTTCAATATGTCACAGTATGAAGCATCTAGACCTGGTATTTCTAGCGGAGATGATATGTAATTTGCTGCTGTTCTTTACAGGCAGTCAGAATACGGTGATGAAAAAAAACACACCCTAAACCCAGTGACAAGATATATTCACAGGATAACAGACTGGCAATTGAACTTTATATCTAATGGCGCTGAATATGTAAAACAGTTTAATATAAATTTTCCTTCTAATATTTCAATATCACCCAATTATGACCAAGACGCATTTATCAAATTTTATATTGCATTAAAAACTAAAGATATAAACAAGAAGAAAGAATACCCTAACAATGATTTCGAATTGCAGGCTAAAAAGCTTTCAAATAAGTTTTTTGGAAATAGTAAGTGCATAAAAGACGAATTTGCAAAAGCTATTATCATGAACATCATTTCATCTTTCGAGAGCATTTCAGACTTAATTAATAATAAAGGTTTTTTCTATATCGAATAATAGAACGCTCGTATTCTTCGGGAACAGATATATGGAATTCCACAATTGAATCTCTTAAGGAAATTAACGGCATTATATTTGATAGTGATTTTCCTAAATACACTATCAGTGAATACGATTCTAATACAAGAAGATTTCACTTTGAGGCTAAACCATATATCAATTTTATGATTTATTTATCTGAATTGATCCGCAATATGGATCTGAAAGAAAAGTACCAGAATATAGTATGTATTTCTACAAGTAAAATGGATAAAATATATGAGTTTTTTAATAAATATAAAAAGTGTATTTCAACAGTTGATTTTCTTTCATTTTCTTGTGGATTATCGTCCGGAGAAACTCTCCTGTTGAACCAATACGGCAAATTGATGCACCTGTTCAGAAAAGATAATTATGGATATTTCCTGCCGGCGGATACTAATTCTATTGTTCCTGCAAAGAATGCTGTGATCATGCTTGATGAAGCAGAGGTTGCCTTTCACCCAGAATGGCAGCGCAGGTATTTCAATGCTTTCTTGAACTTTATAAATCAGAATATTGCAAAGCGTGGCACGCATGTTCAGATTATTATCGCTACGCACTCGCCTATTATTTTATCAGATATTCCTAAGCAAAATACGGTGTTCCTAAAATGTGATAATGAAACCAAAAGAACCACCTGCATAGAGAGTGAAGAAACTTTTGCGTCCAATATTTTTTCGCTTTACAATAATGCCTTTTTCATGGACGAATCGGAGGTCGGTGCTTTTGCAGAAGAAAAGCTCTGTAAAATTGTTAAAGCTATTCACAGTCTTTTTGAAGAACCACGCAATGTAAGTGATACTGATCATAAAAAGGTGCGTAACCAAATTGCCTTGATCGGAGATCTATATATTCGCAGCAAGTTTGAAAAGGAATACCAATATTGTAAGGACATTTACGACTCAGACCGCCCGGACATAAAGAAAGACCTTGACGAAGAAATCGCTGTAAAAGAGCGAGAACTCGAGAGGCTAAAGCGTCACCGTTACGAATTAGGAGAATAACATGCTAAAGATTGACTTTTTCCCACCTGATATGGTAAAAGAATACGAGAATCAGATTGCCGAAGAAATAAAGAAAAGAAACGGCAACAAGAATGAAATTCGATTTATCCCCGATATGGAATATACGATTTCTATTCATGATTTGCTTACAGCGGATCGCAAAAAAAATACTTGCTATTGACGGGATACCGCTTTATATGAGTATTTGTGCATCACAAAAATACATAACCACAGAAGTTGGTGAGCTCCTGCATGCCTTGAGTTCAAAGCACAGTGATAAAGTTAATAGAATTGGACGTTATAAATACAATGTTGATGGCATAATATATAATTCAAGGACAAGAAAAAACGAACAGATAGCTATTGATAAAGCCATCAATATAATAAAAAGCGAATTTCCTTCACCCTACGCTAAATTTATTGATGGTTCTTCAACCCTTATGGAATTAAGCAATGCGCTTAAAAAAATGTATGATTATCTTATCAGTGCCAATTTCAATAATAAACAGTCGAAATTAATGAGACCACCCCAAATCTTGTGTAAACTCCATAAACAGTGTATAATAAAAGCAAACGAATGGAGGAAAAAGAAATGGGCAGAAAAAGAACACCTGAGGAAGAGGCAAGACGAAAGCTGATCCGGGAGCTGCTGAGCAACGCGAATGTTACTGGGATGGAAGATATCCAGAGACTGTTCAAGGAAACGATAGCGGAGTTCCTGGAGGGCAGTCTCGACGCAGAGCTAGAAGAAACACTGGGTTATGGGAGATACGACCATACTGCCAGAACCGAATCAGGAACAACAAACAGCAGAAACGGTCATAGCCGGAAAACCCTGAAAACAAGCGCGGGAAAGATAGACGTCAATATCCCGCGTGACCGAAACGGCGAGTTTGAACCGAGGATCCTACCCAAAAACCAAACCAGCATTTCAACAACAATTGAAAGCAAGATAGTCTCGATGTACGCCAAGGGAATGACAACATCGGATATACAGGCTCATATTAAGGACATTTACGGCATGGACATCTCGGACACAACGGTCAGCCGAATAACCGACAAAATACTTCCCGAGGCGCGGGAATGGCAGCAGAGACCGCTTGAAAGCGTGTATGCGGTAGTGTTCATGTACGCAATACATTACCACGTTCGCAGTGAAGGTCAGATAGTGAAAAAAGCTGTTTACATAGCGATAGGCGTCAATCTCGAAGGCAGGAAATCTGTGCTCGGAATGTGGGTCGGCGAGAATGAAAGCGCGAAATTCTGGGCTTCTGTGCTGAATAATCTGAAAAATCGAAAGGTCGAGGATATTCTCATTGCCTGCACAGATAACCTCACAGGATTCAGCGAGGCGATAGCGGCTGTGTTCCCGAAAACTGACATTCAGAATTGTATAA
>ERZ827156.1931-NODE-1931-length-22732-cov-4.322485_pt1 | contig 22732 bp, 37 predicted proteins | sample MGYA00519919_ERZ827156 | MGnify/ENA primary metagenome ERZ827156 (study PRJEB31778, sample SAMEA3449269) | human gut metagenome | biome: human gut; feature: human-associated habitat; material: faeces | place: United Kingdom | collected 2010/2012 ...
CTCAATTGTCATTTCCTACTTAATACCAAGACAGGCACTTGCATCGCTGTGGACTATTTGCCGTTCAAAAGGCAACGAAACGGCTGCCAAAAATCGGGGGTGTTATGACAACGCATTCCTGTTTTGTCCTCTCTTGCAGCCTTCCGTTGTTTGGAGTCGCATCATCACTTCCCATACTTCATTTCCAAAGGAGGAAGATCACTTGTGTCTGATAGCCACAATCTCTTTTATTGATTTATCATTCGATTTGAAGAATGTATCATCACACAGAACGATGAAAGTAGTGACAAACAGTCATCACACTTCCCATTCTTCCAAACACCTTCTATTCTCATTATCCACCATTTTGTAAATGCAGACAGGTGAAAAGAAAACAGAGAGAATCACAATCCCATTCCAGAACGATGAAAGAAGGAAAGGAAAAGGATACGAAGAAGGAGAAGACGACGAAGATGGGGAAGAAGGGCTCCAACTGGAAGAGCATGAAGGGAATGATTCTCCGCAATCCAGTCGAATCTAGAAAGAAGTAGTGCAATGAGTGGGGAATAAGCGGTAGATCGGCGAGGGAGAAGAACCCGGAAAAGTCCGTTTCGGCGAAAACAAAGTCGTCGCTGGAAGACTTGCTGAATCCGGACGGAACGGGAACGAGGTCGCTTACGCCGGTGATTGCAATGGATTGCGAGATGGTTGGCGTGGGCAACAAGGGGGATTCCGCTCTTGCCCGCGTTTCGGTTGTAAACTCCTACGGTGCGGTTGCTGTTTCTCATCTGAGGTAACGGGTAGCTGCTCTACGACTCCTTTGTGAAACCTCCCAGCAAGGTGACAGATTACCGAACGGAGTTCTCTGGCGTTCGCAAGGAGGATTTGGAGGGAGACCACGCGGTGAGTCTGCGTGAGGTTGTGCTGGACGTGATTTCTCATCGTAGGCGCAGGATAAGGTGGTGAAGCTGATGAAGAACCGGATCATTGTGGGACACTCCATTTCAAACGATCTCGAGGTTTGCATCCCTTGTATTGTATGATGTAGGCGCTGATGCTAAAGCACCCGCGTCACCTCATCCGCGACACGGCTCTGTACGAGCCGCTGATGTACACAAACAGTGTCGTAGGGGTTCGGGAGGGCTTTGAGGGTAGGGGAAGAAGAAGTCCCAGAAGCTGTCCATTCTGTTTGAAAACGAGTTCCACATCCCGATCCAGGACGGAGAGCACGATTCCGTGGATGATGCTCGCGCATGCCTGCTCATTTACAAGAAGTATCGCAAGCAGTGGGAAGATTTCCTTTCCAACCACAAGAAGAGCGCGTAGTTTGTCTTTTTCCCGTGTTTCTTGCACAGTGGTACCCATCCGCTACACCGGAACCATGAAGTGGATTTGGCGGGAATCCGCTTCCCTCATCTATTCTTCCAATTCCGATCAAACCATGGAAAACCAATTCACTGCACCTATTCTTCCCGTCCTGCTTGTTTTTAGCCCAGTAATCTCATAGGAAACCCCAATTGCCCGTGTCAACGGCGCCCTGGTGAACCGCTTCGTCGGAGCGATGGTGTCCATCGTAGGAACGGTGGAGGGAGTCTACGGAGACCGAACGACGATCCGTTCTTCTGTTTGCTGTGGAGGGAGCAATCCTGATCGCTAGGACAACATGAGCATTGCCATCAACACGCCCTCTGGATTCCAGTACCCTCAGGGGTAAGAGTCATTTGCGGCCAATGACGCCTAGAAAGGTGGTGGAGGTAATTGGAACGGTGGAGAACAACGGAAGCATCACGCTGCAGTACGCCACCGGCTTTGATGGCGATTACAGTTGGTCCTCCTTCTTTCCTTAACGATAGACGCTGCTGGATACAACAAGCTGGTGGAGTACATGAACGGCAAGTTCCACGGAGAGGTGTTCTGAGAGTGTATAGTTATGTTCCTATCGCTTGTTTGTTTTGCTCAGTGGTCCAAAACAAGTACACTCGTTGCATTTCACTTTGCAATTGGAGATGTCTGACAATACGGACTCTTTTCATCCGGGTGCGTTGTACAAGGCAGATAAATCGATTCCAATCTCGCTGGGCTCCTCTGCGCCCTCCCTGCTCCAATCCGTTTCTTCCTCCTGCTTTTGTGATCCATAGAAAGACATCACGGAGTATATTCAAAAGGAACTGCCAAATCACTCAATTGACAGAGAAGCAATCAGACTTCTCAAGGCGCTTGCATTTTCTCCAACTCATTGTTTAGATGTACGTGAACACATGCGTGGAGTATTGCGTCCTAAAGACCGTATCGGAGGAGAATGATCCCTATGATGACTGCTGCTACGTGAACGGAGCGGCGATCCATCGAAATTCCAAGGAGTTGCTGAAAACCATCGACATGGACAAGGAAGCGGGTATTCCTTGCTTGTATGCTCAATGCATAGAGAGGGAAGAGCCAAAGCAGCCGGTGCATCCACTGCTTCAAAATCGCGATTCTCCCCATGTGAACCCGTTATTGCGGCTGTAGCTTTTCCCCACCTTTCTATACCCTTTTCCCTCCTCAAACCGCTTCTCTGTCCTGTTTGTTGATAGATACTATTGGGTCCATTTGGACGAAATGTCGCCGTAGTGTAGATTCCTCGTGGTCCATGATGCAGGCGAGGTGAAAGACTACGTACATCTTCTTTCGCAAGACAGATCACTTTCATTTTCTTCTTTCATTCCGATTTTTAAGCCATGCCTAGACTGTCCTTCTTTGACGATATTTCCAAGGGCGCGAAGGGTTGTTTTGACGTGGGTGCGTGATGTGCAGATGTCCTGAACGACAACTACTTCGAGGGAAGCAAGCTGACGATGAAGATGAAGCACGTGGACGGCGTGGTGGGCTCTTTGGGCAGATCGGTGATGTGTAGAACGTCACTGCGGAGGCCCGCCTTTCCAACGGCAAGCCTGTGGTGAACAAGATCTCCAGCGACTTCTGCCTTTGCGATTGCTGCAACGTGAAGAAGCTCTCTATCGACACAAACGGCATGATCGTCGGCGATCTGGACGTGAAGGACGTGGTGAAGGACACCACCTTCACGGTGAGGTGAGAGTGGGTAAGTGTGGTAAGAATCAGAACGCTCAAGGATTACAACGAGGCGGGAGTGAAGAAGGCCGCTGTTGGAGCCAAGGTGATGACGGACTCGGTTGCCGTGGATACCGCCTTCGATATTCCTTCCCAGAGATACTACGCCAGTCTGGTGTACGGAGTGAGCATGCGTGTAGTGAGTAACGACTAGTACAAGGATCTGATGGTGGGCTCCAAGGTGTACGGCGATCTGAGCAATTCTCCTAGCGCTGACGTGGCCGTGTCCTACGCCTACAAGAACATGGTGTACTCCTGCACTGGCTACGACCTGTTCAAGAAGGCGGATCTGACGGTGATGTACGATTACGACAAGAACACGCGCTTCTCTGCCATTTGCCGGGTTTCTTCGCTGAACGACATGCCCGAGTTCGACCTGGGCGTGGTGACGAAGATGGCGAAGGACGCGGAGGCGCGCTGCAAGGTGTCCAGCACGGGAGAAGTGTCCGCGTGCTTCAAGGTGACCGTGGAGAAGAAGGTCGCCTTCACGGGATCGCTGACGGTGGACGCGGCGAACCTGAGCAACGGAAACCACCGCACGGGTGCTGGGATTGAGTTCATCTTTTTGAGTGTTTGATGGTCACTCTACTGTTTACGCGAAGCTTTGAATGGGCAAGCTACCGAATATTCTCGTTACTGGAACTCCCGGCACTGGAAAGACGACGTTCGCGAACATGATTGCCGTAATTGGGCAGCTCTTCCTCCTTACGACTAGGAAAAGACGGGCATGAAGCGCATCACAGTCGGCGACATAGTATGCCTATACTGCAGCGGTATGAAGCGTGTAGGTGAAACAAGAGCAATTCAGCTCGGGCTGGGATGAGGAGTTCCAGTGCTTGATCGTTGACGAGAATGCAGAAGACAGAGTCACTCCATTTTGTGGTTGTGAGCCGTAGCTGCTCGATTACCTGGAGCCCATCATGAGCGAGGGAGGCGTTGTGCTGGAGCACCACACCGTCGATTTCTTCCCGGAGCGCTGGTTCGACCTCGTCCTCGTTCTCCGCTGCGACAACACCATTCTTTTCGACCGACTTGTGAATCGGTATGACGTACATTCCGTGTCTCACCGGATCAGAGGATACTCGACGCACAAGATTGAGGAGAACGTGGAGTGCGAGATTATGCAGTCCATTTTGGACGAGGCGCGCGAGAGCTATGACGTGAACATCGTGCACGAGCTCCGGAGCGAGACGTTCGAGGACTTGGAGGAGAATGTGAATCGGGTGGCTCAGTGGTTTGAGAACTGGAAGGCAGAACATCCTGATGTGTAACTGTATGTCGTTTTATCTGTTTTGTTTGTTGCGACAGAAATTGCTTTCCTTCGGATGAACAGTGCCGAGAAGGGGGCTGACTGCAAGAACAGCCACTTCCCAGTCTACTATCGCTTCCTCCGCCTCCTTTCGCGGAAGCGATCCTTCCTGCTGCTGTACGGCTTTCCTGTGCATTTGTTTAACTCACTAGATTTGCTGCTGTACTTTTTCTGTGCTCCGTGTCGGTTATAAGCGGAATGTATCTATTTCGCTCAACTCGCGGTTTGAGAAGAAGTGACATCGCGTTTGGGTCTGCAACCAACAATTGGGACAACATCGGATACTCGGCGGATTCGAATGCAGCGAACTATCCCCAGATTGACGCGGTGTACACGTGGGTCAACGGAAGCGACCCTGTGTGGCTGCAGGAAATGCTGTACTATAAGGATTTGTACAACAAGGAGCATAACATCACCGTGGAGGATAATGACGATTCCGCGACCTCCTCCAACCGTTTCCGTGACAACGATGAGTTGAAGTGGGTGCACTGTGGATTTGTTACCAGTAGGTACAGTTTGCGCTCGCTGGAAGTGAATGCGCCGTGGATTCGCAATGTCTATCTGGTGACCAACGGACAGGTTCCCGACTGGCTGGACACATCCAACCCGCGCCTGAAGGTCGTGACGCACAAGGACATCTTCCGCGATGCTTCCGCCCTGCCGACCTTCTCCTCCCCCGCCATCGAGTTCAACCTGCACCACATCGAAGGCCTCTCCGACTACTTCATCTACTTCAACGACGACGTCTTCTTGGGGCGGGAAGTGTTTCCCTCCGACTTTCTCACGGCGCAAATCGGCCAGATTCTGCACGCCTCCTGGAGCGTGCCCGAGTGCTCTCCCCACTGTGCCCATACGCCCGCGCCATCACCCGTAGGTCAGTACGCCTCGCTAGGCGACGGCTACTGCGACGAGAGCTGCAACACGCCGCAGTGCCACTTCGACCTTGGCGACTGTGCCGCCTTGAATGAAGCCATTGCTCAGCGTGATGCTGCGGAGACGGCCGCGGCGGAATCGGTTGCCAGTAGCACGGCGGAATCAGTCGCGAATGGCACGTCGGAATCCACGACAAAGGCCAAGTTGGAGGCATTATGGGAGGTGACTTCTGGCATACCGGAGAAACTCCCTCGCATGGAGTACTGCGGGAATGGGTGCGGCCTGCACTGGCTGGGCGATGGAGTGTGTGATGTGAGCGTGGGTGACCCCAAGGATTGCGACGCACGCTGCAACGATCCTCTCTGCGGCTTTGACGGATATGACTGTCCCATGAATGAAACGCTCGTGCCGCCACTACGAATTCGCGGCGAGTGCGTGGGCGTGGGTGGTGACGCGTTGGCGGCAGTAGATCCCGCGGGAGCCGGGGAGTTTCTACAGACCGCCTTCCACACGTCGGAACAGCCGTTCTGCGTGACGCGCGTGCGAAGTCCGCTGGTGGAGGGAGTTTCATTCGTGGACCTAGATTTGGCGGAAGTGTTCGCGATGGGGGTTACGTCCATTCAGCGCATCGGCGTGATGGAGCGTGGTACGGCTGCACTTTTCCCTCCATTGTAGACTGGGTGGTTCGCACGGTGTTCCAGCCACAGCGCCAGCGCCTCCTGCTCCTACTTCACGAACAAGTGGCCGACCGCGACCTTTCCCTCCATCTGCACTTCTTCTGCAGGGTTCTCGCCAACTCTCCTTCTCAAAGCTAGTGCTCTCTCCACTCCTTCTCCTTCTTCGTCGAGATTCTTCGCATGGCCACAACTCCCGCCAACTTGCGCATCGCCCGCCTGCTCTTCCGCGGGGATGTCGACTCCTCTGTCAACGACCTTTCCCGCCAACTCGCCTCCGCGTCCGACTTTTCCCTCCACATCACAAACACCGGCTTTTCCCTCCACGTCGCGAATCACTCCCTCCCCACCACCGAGGCGTCTCCCCGCGGTTCTCCGGACTGTTCCCTCCAACCGCACTCTTCCCTCCAATCGCTCCCTTCCTCCCTCGTCCATTTCTCCAGAGGCTTCGTCACGCCAAACCCCGTCTGGATCGGCACTTCCAGCCGCGTGAACCAGGCAATTGCGAATTCGACCCGATTTCAGGACTGTGCAGAGAGATTGCAAGGGATGCGAGATCGAGGAGAAAAGGTGACGCAGAATCTCACCTACTTCTTCTACGACACCAAATACGTCCCGTTTCCGGCCATTCCGGAAGACAATCCTCTTTCTTCCCTCTTCTCGGAGACTCCCTTCTCCTGGTACCCCTCCTATTCCGACGTGCGACGCCGCGTGGACGAGGAGAACCCCGTGGTGGTGGCTTTGCCTCTGCACACGGTTCTGTCGTGCCGAAACGCCTCAGCCAGTGAACACACAGAAGGAGGCATCGTCGAAGAAAGCATGGAGCACAACATCGTCTTTGATTTGGTCATCCCATTCAACCGATCAGTTTTGCTTCCCTTGCCTTCGCGACGACTGACCGATTCCGACTCGATTTCGGCCATTCTCAAAGAAGTCTCTTCTTTTGTGTTGTTTGAGAAGTAGCACCCGCTCTCCTCCTCCTTCGCACAATTCCTCCGTCAGTACGGATCTCGTGCGCACGAGTTCCTTCCCTCGATGGGTCGTCGCCTCAGTGACACGTACGGAAACTCCCTCGTGTTCACGAACCTCCAACTCATCCGGTATTTCGGGTATGTGGACCGGGGCGTGCCCGCACATATGCCCCATTTGATCAACCGTCGGGTCATGGACATCATCGAACAGAACATGGCCCAATTCTTTAACCAGACCATTCATCATCGATTCCGAGAAGACACCGATCTGCAGTACGCCTTCCTCTACTTCCACTACCTGTACCATCTGGAGAGACAAAAGCAGGACAACTGGGGAAGGGAGGTGTGGAAGCGGATTGATGCGAATGGCGATGGGGTGCTGAACGGGCAGGAGATCCAAACGCTGAATCTCATCATGAACGAAGAAAAGGCGTCGGAAGCGTAATGGCGGAAATGGAGGGTAATTCGGTAGATCGTTTAAGGAGCTGCTGACATGCCTGAATCCCAATGCAACCATCCAACAGCGCGTGGTTCCGTCAGATTCTGATCCCGACCACTTATTGCTGCGGACATTCGCCAATGTTGAGATTACCTACGATTCGTTCGTGAGCTGTGTTCCAACATACAAGGCGGCTCTGGCAGCGTTTCCATTCAAGCCGAACTACCAGAAGGAGGATGATCACGATGTCGCCTTCCAGATGCTGAGCGACGACTTCATGAGTACGCTAAGGCAAGTAAGAATGAAACAATAAATGTGACGGTAGCTGGACAGCGTGCGGGCGAGGAAGTCGAAATTCGTGTGCATCAACGATGACTTGAAGGAGAAATCGGAGGAGATGAGCAACGCCATCCACTCATTCTACGAGTCCTTCTTCCCCAAGCCCTCGCAGTTTGAGAAGCCGCAGACATCGCACCATCTGGACTGGAGACCGATCCTTTCATCGGTTCTCAGCAACTACTACTTACAACTTGTGGCGAAGGTGCTTGCCATGTTTTGCGGAACGTTCCTGTTCCTGTTTTTGATGAAGTGGGAATGGAGAAAGGAATTGAGGAGTAGCGATCTTGAGAGACCCGTGAGAAGGACGAAGGAAGTGCAGGCGTGAGTGTATCATGATTCCGCGTTGTTTGTTGTCACACATTCATTTCCCTTTCGTTATGGTAGCTTGATCTCGTATCACTCACATCGCAGAGTACACTTGCCGATGCTTTCTTGGCCGATCTCGATGATCTCGAGGAAGAAGAGAATCAGGAGACCCAGCAAGTAACAGCGAATGAGCAGGTGCCAACAAATGAAGTGAAGGAGGAAGAGCTTGGAGAGAACGAGAGCGAGGACATGGAGAGCGAGAATGAAGAGGAAGTGCGCTTTCGTTCATTCCGTTATGGAATAGGGAGAGGCACCCATTGATACGTACATTCCCGGAAAGGTTACGCATTTGGAGAAGGACCCGCAGTATCACACGTACATGGAAGTCGTTGTCCTTCTTTCCATTCAGAATAGAACATCAAGAAGCTGCTGGAGACGCCAGTGACGGACGAGACGACAAAACTGAAGATGAACATCGAGGACGACCCAGAGTGCGCATTCTGCTTCCCGTTCACTGTAGATACAACATCGTTTTAAAAACAAACACCATCCTCACTCAAATCAGTGACGAAATCATGGCGATTCACCACGCCGTCGTGGAGATCTACAAAACGCGTTTCTCGGAACTGGAGAGCGCCGTGCCCAATCCGCTGGACTATCTGCGCGTGGTCGCCCGTCTGAAGAACGAGATGGTGATTCTGCTGTTTCGCCCTCACGTTCAGGATATCACCACCGTCAAACTGGACGACATCCTTCCCCCGAACCAGGTGATGAATGTCACCATGGTGGGCAGCATCGCCGATGGCGAGCCGCTCTCTCCCTCCAAACTGAGCGAGGTGCTGTCTCTGTGTGACGAGGCGCTACAGTTGGACCAGGACCGCGGACTGCTCCTGCGATTCATCCAATCTCGCATGGAGCGAATGGCGCCCAATATTTCGGCGCTGGTGGGAACCCACATTGCCGCCAGAATCATCGGGCAGGTGGGCGGGCTGCGCGCGCTGAGTGTGATGCCATCATGCAACATCATGTTGGTGGGTCAACAGAAGCAGGTGATGGAGGGCATGGGAATGTCGAACCTGCGTCACACCGGAATTGTGTTCCAGAGCGACATCATCCAGAACTGTCCCAACGACCTGAAGAAGAAGGCGTGTCGGTAAGTTGGCGGGAATTCTAGAACGAAACTGACGTGTGTGTAGTGTGCTCGCCAACAAGCTGGCACTGGCCGCGCGCATCGACGCGTCGGGCGTGCGGAGCAACACGCAGGGCGCGGCATATCGTCACGACATCCAGGAGAAGATCGCGAAATGGCAAGAACCTTCTCAGGGTATGCGACAGCGACCCCTGCCCGTGCCCGGCGATGCGCCGAAGAAGAAGCGAGGCGGTCGGAGGTGAGTGTGGGTGAGGGTGTTGAGTGTAGGATGCGAAAGCTGAAGGAACAAAGAGAGATGAGTGATATGCGGAAATTGATGAATCGGAGACAGTTCGGCGTGGCGGCGCAGAACTACGCGGATGATGCTATTGGTTTGGAGTACGGAATGCTGGAGGCGAGAAAGGGCGATATTCGTCGTGTGGTGGCGAAGAAGATGAAGATGCGTTTTGCTTGGATGAGAGGGTGAGTCGTAGCGCAGAAGGTGCTGAAGCGGTTGGGGCAGGCATCCTCCAAGGGAGCTGTTTCCGGAATGGCCTCCAGCTTCAATCTCGAAGATGCGAACGGCATCGAGCTGATCAACAAGGCGAAGAGGACGGAAGCGGTGGACTCGAAGTACTTCAGCGCCGCGAGCGGCTTTTCTAGCGTGGCTCCGAAGTAATGCGCATTGTTTGTTATGTCTACACAGCCCCCATCGAAGCCATCGTGCAAACGATCCAGTTCCACAGTATCGAGCGAGCCGGACGATCGCAGAACGGAACAGAGCATTGTGGGGTATGTGCGGAAGAAGGAGCGAATGGCACTGGAAAGGGAAGAAAAAGTGGCGTACAAGCCGGACATTATACAGAGGAGTCTATTCTTGAGGCGCTAATGATCCATAGTTCCGCCAAAGGAGATTGAAGTGGATGAGGATTTGGTACGCTATTCGAAACAGTTTGGGGTTGCTTGCGGTGTGAATGCTAGATCCTTTTCGGTCATGGGCAAGATCCCATCGTCAGCGGAAGCGGTGCTGAAGGGGCACACGACTGTGGTGAATAACCTTCGGTGGCACCCGATTTACGGTCATCTACTTGCCTCTTCCTCTCTGGACCATTCTGCACGCATTTGGTCAGTGTATCCAAACAAGGGAGAAGTGTGCTCGATTCTGCACAAGGAGGGGGTGAAGGATGTTCGATGGACGTGCGATGGAGCCACTCTCCTCACGGGTGGACTGGACATGTACGTGAATGTCACGGACGTCGAAACAGGGACTTGCACTCACTCCTACAAGCACACGGCGTAATTCCCGTACTGCTTCCTAAACCGCAGGTACATTTCGAGTTTGTGTCCGCACCCTTCCAATCCCTCCATTTTCCTGTCCGGAGGCGCGAAGCGCGGCATTGTATGTTGGGACATGCGCGTGAACAAAGTGGTGCGGGAGTACGTCGGCGTGTTCGGCGAGATTCAGGACATGTGCTTTTTGGATGTGCTCCTTGCTTCCCTCGATGACGAGTAGAATGGAGGGCATTCCTTCGTCTCCAGCGCAAACATCGTTAAGCGCAACTCCACAGACCAGGGGCTGATTGCCTGGGACTGCCGATCCGTCTGCCTATGTACTCGTCGTAATCCGTAGGGAGCGCGTCTTTCCAACCAAATCTATATGGAGGGCTACAACTGCACGTGCGTTAAGATGCACCCCACGGAGAAGGTCTTCGTGGCCCAGTCCTCCGCCGATTACATCGCCATCTTCGATTCCACACGACCCTTTCGACTGAACCGCCGAAAGGTACTTCCAATGCTCACTCATCACGTGTAGCGTTACCAGGGCCATTCGGTCGGCGGATACCGCATCGGCCTCTCCTTCTCCAAGGACGGACGCTACATCGCGTCGGGTTCGTCCACGGGCGATTTGGTGTTCTACGACTACGCGTCCTCGTCGACGGTGGCTTCCCTGCCCGTGTTCCAGAAATCGCCCTGTTTATGCGCGGAGTATCATCCGCTGCTGGTAAGCACCGTGGCCATCAGCAACTGGGAGGGGCGCATCGCCATCTTGAAGTGCGGGTGTTTGTTGGAACAAAAGGAAACCCGACTATTTTACATGGTGAAATGAACGGAGCTCTCTCGCTCTTTGATCGACGGAATGAGCTGCTTCTTAATCTGCGCATCAGCCCCACAACGTTCGCCCACCGTTCGCATCTTGTCATTCGAGATCTCCTTCATCGCGATCATCGTCGATTCCGTGTTCACGATCAGATCATCCTCCTTCCACACCGTATAGTACGGCGGCCCGTCGCGCTGCAGGAACGACGGCTTCTCCTTCTTCGGCGCATTCCGGTTCTCGTACACGCGAACTCGCAAATCTCCCGCGGCAACTGTGTGAATGAAATAATCGCCCTCTTTTCTGGAGTGCAGCACCTGCTTCGGAAGCGTGACCGAGAGACGACTGCGGCCCGCCTCGTAAAAGGCTGTGCGTTACGATTCCCATCCGTTTCGTACATGTGATCAAATTCTTGCCCTTTTCCGCCGTCTGCTGAGTTCGGTCCGGCGAGCGGAGAAGGATCGCGCGGTGGCGCCCCATCTGCTGCTTCAGTCGGTACTGTAACCGCATGGGCGTTACACTCATCATCGGCGGATCATCGATGGAGGGCGGGTGGCGAAGAGGCGTGCAGGGCAGACTGGAGGAGGTGTTGGCCGCCTCGAGCGGCATTCCGAAGGTGCCGAAGTACTGCAGGTTCTTCTTGATGGCCTTGGCACTCCGGGTCAATCGCGTGTGTCCGTCCGATTCGCTGGAGAAGATGCCGTTGAAGCGCGCTGCAGATAGACGCATGCTAGAGTGCTGCTTCACCTTGGGGATGCGGGACTGAGGAGCGGAGGGGGAGGAAGGAGTGGATGGACTGCCATACAGAAAGCGGCTGGAAGTCATGTTCAGCGTCGGCGAACTGGCGTTTATGAAGGGGGAGAAATAGGAATAGTCCTGAAGCGAGGGAATGGCGATGTTGGAAGACGAGAGGAAGTGTGTGGAGAAGGACGGCGACAAGCCGACATACATATCGGGAATCACTTGACGCGGTGTGGTCGGTTCAGGAGTTGCTATTACGGTTGACGAAATCGATGCCATCTATAGATAACAGCGTGTGAAGCGTTTCCCACATAGAAAAAAGTAGTGAAAACAGAAAGGTGTTATGGATATCGAGGAAGACGCTCCCTTTCCAGCCAGAGAATGTGCGAGGTCTTTTCGGCAAATCGAGCTAGCGGGTGGAAAGGTACGGCTGTGGACTCTTTGGAGTTTGAATCAAGGAACCCCCGGTGCCCTGGCTGACAAGATAATGACTCCCGACTGGATTAGGCAAGGGCGCACCAATTTGGTTCTTGCGCTGCTTGCGTGGTGAGTGCAAAAAACAGTAGCAACAGGAATTACATATCAAACACTTCGGAATGCAGGACATAGCGACAGTTCTGGGCCTTCAGCGCCTTGTCCAGAGACGCCTCCAGAGGCTTCGGACCGCAGAAGAAGGCGGTGATGTCCTTGTCGCTGAAGTCGCGGATGATGGCGTTCAGGTCCGGACGGTCCACCGTGAAGAAAATCAGTTTCTGCTCCTCCAGACTCTTCTCGAAATCCGGCGACGAGGGAGAGAAGGAAGCAGCATCGATTCCCTTGGGGGACGTAGCCTTCAGCTCGGGGTGCTTCGAGTAGGTGGCGTAGAGACGGAGATGGCAGAAGGGGTGATTGAGACACTTCATCAAGATGGTCTTCATGCAATCCAGATGCTTGTGGTGCCGCACCGTCACCACCACGTCGATTCTCTTCTGCTTCTGCTCCTCCTCCGGCAGCTTCGCCACCATGTCCACCGCATCATTCACGTACGACGAGATGCCAGCGAAACCGGACCCTCCGGCCACCAGCAGCACGTTATCGCTGTATGTGCTCTGAATTGCCTTGCGGGCGAGCGTTACCGCCTTCTCCGCCTCAATCACATTCGCATCGGCAGAACGCTTCACCATCGTGTACGGACCCTCCACGTACGCTCTCAGGTTCTTCGCACCGTCCAGCGCCGCCAGGCGGTGCGACCACGAGTGGTTGTTGCCCTGCGTTTTGATGTAGAAAACGAGGGTATTTCCGGAGTTGTAGGCGATGCTCATGGGATGATACTGGAAGAAGTCGATCTTGGGAATGTTCAAATAGGCCACCGATCCGACCAGTCTCGGGAACTCCGTGTTCTTGCAGAAAATGGAGCGGACGTCGATCTCGAGGTAGACGAGGTCGTCGAAGGCGTGAATCTGGGTGATGGTTCCCGGGTTGCAATAGATGGTGTACCAACGTCGCAGCTTGTCGAGGAGGTAGAGAACGAAGGGAATCTCGGCGTAGTAGAGGAGGAGCGAGGAGTGGAAGACGAAGCAGTAGAGAAGGATGATGATCATGATCTGATGCGCGTAGTAGAACAACTCCCACGCCTTGCGGCGCACCACGGGCAGCACCGTCAGGAAGAAGAGCAGCTCCACGGGGAGGAGTTTCATCAGGATGGAGGTGCACACCATGAAGTTCGGCTTGAACAGGTTGTGCTAGAAATCAGGCCGATTTCGGTCATCTGCCTTGCCGTTGTAGTAGTGCCAGATCTTGTGCCAGACGTACGCCCAGTAGTCGGTCTTGTGCTTGGGGTACCACTTCAGCACCGAGAGGATGATGTGAATGAAGGTCACCCAGAAGGCGAGCGAGCCAATCGCGCGATGCGTCGACATGAGAGTGGCCTATGGGTAAAGAGGGTGGAAAGAGGGAACGTAGGGAGCGTGGTAAACCTGCTGGAAGAGCGTGTTTCTCGTGCAGAACAAGACCTACGGGGAATGGGGAGGGAAAGGCGGTACAGCAAGCGTCCAGAGGAGGTTGAGCCAGTAGGAGGAGAGCTTCTGGAACCAGTAGATCGTGTTTTTCTTAATGTCCACAGAAGACATATCGAACAGGATGATGAACAGGACCCAGACAATGTTGAGCAGCCAGATGGCGATCGCCAACATAGACGATCTGTGCCTACGGAGAACGGATAGCATTAGTTGTTACGAAGTACAGCAGGGAAGAATCGATTTTCTATCCAAGCAGTGGTTTACACCAGGAATGCAGCTAAGCAGGCCAATGATGCCGCAAAAGATGTAGAAAGTGTAGATGAACACAATTCTCCACATGACACCCTTCGCTCGCAGGTTCTTCTTCTCGTGGAGGAAGGAAAACATGAATTTGGGAATGTTTTCGATATCTATTCATCAATTAACCGAAGGAAACAAAACCATAGTCGTGCGCCACCTTCTGCAGCGAATCGTGGCAGCAGTACACCGAAGCGATGATGAACAGGACTAGGGCATCAATCCACGACACCGAGGAAAACCGATAAGCCACGGAAACCAGTTGAATGCACAGCTCTTCTTCGTGGCAGGTTCAGGACTGGTTTCTTTCTTATTCTCAGGTGTTTGCAAAAGTGATTCTTCCATCACCACAGGAAACTAAAAAATGGGATGCGAGGGTTTGTCACCGCTCCATTTGGGACTAGATTGAGCAATTGTCCTCATACCTAGATAATGTGCGCAGTTGACCGGAAGTAACGGTTTTCAGAGTGGTTGAGGATGGCATGAGTAGGGAAAAGGGGAAAGCGTGAATGCGGATCCAAACAGGATTGGATGGTAGTTGCATCGTGTGAGAGGCTAATTGACAGTAGAGATGATAGAATAAGTGCTGCTAGTGATAGGGATGCAATATAACAGAATTAAGGGGTCCATCCATTTCAATGAATGGAGTTTACGATTTAGAAGGAAGGGAATGAAATTGTTTGATTTGTATTCAATCCTGTCTTATTGATTCCATCTCGATAGGGAATCCATCGATAGAAGGCTTGATGCTCTTGTTTGCATCTGGAAAAGTGCGTTCTATGCACTACAAGAATGAATCAACACACAAATAGAAAGCGCTCTTCAATGGCGTCGTTTTGCATTATTGGCTCCAAAGCACTCCAACAAACACAGCAATAGTACATTCTACATTACCCCAAATCCCTTCTCACATCGTTCGCTGCACTTCTTGCAGAACCACTTCCCCTACGCCTCACTCCCTCCTTCCTCTCAAACCTCCGGCGCCTCTCGCAACCCCACACACCTCAGATGGTACGCCTCATCGCAATTGTCGCACAACAGCAGATTCTTCTCGTTGTTCCTCTTCCTGCAAATCTGCGCATCATTCCACCTTCTTTCGCCCACCTGGCAGTCGTGGTTCGGTTTGGTGAAGTACCCGCGGGGAACAACTCCCTCCATGTCCTCCTCTTCCTCCTCCGCGGACTGCATCAACAGGGAGTAATACCGCACCAGCGAGAAGTGATCCGCGTACTTCGACGTGTGCTACGATGAAACTCCCCTCCTGTTCCCACGTGCACGAAACCCTCGGGAAGAAGATAGAAGTGGTAATAGTCCGAAATGCTCAAAATCGCCACTTTTCCCGCCCCGTCCAGCAAAAGGTGTCTCTTCCGCTTCCTGTCGAAGCCCACCACCTCGAACACTCTCCACTCCTTCTACGACTCACCCTCCACACACACCGTTACGTCGAACAGCTGCACGAACAGTCCCAGCACACTCTCGCCGTGGTGCTCCAGACAGTAGTTGCACACGAACGGAATGGAGGGAAGCGACTTGATGGCGGGAGAGTGCACACAATACCCGCACGCCACACACACCACCTTCTCCTTTACCGCGTCCGTCTCCTTCCATTGGGACACCAAGCCCTGTGAGTGACCCCACCTTTTCGACCCCACGACACGCACGCGAATCCGCAGAGCCTCCGGCGCCTCGAACACGCAGCTATTCGTCATGCCTCAAATCCGCAATCACTTCTTCTCCGCTTCCTTGCCCATCGCCGTCACCTTCTCCTCCACCCCCCACTCCTTGCACGCCTCCGCCATTGCCTCCACGCTGTTCACTTCACCCGCCTCCACCTTCGCCGTCACAGCCAGCACAGCCATCACCATCTTCTCGTCCACCTCTCCTATGCCTCACACACCGCACCCGCTCCCACCTCGCATCATCTCCAGCACGTCCCGCACCAGACACGCCTCTTCCACCTCCTTCTTCGCCTCGCTCGTTCGCACCAGCGCCGTCCGGCCCGTCAGCATCCGCTGCATCAGCCAGCGCCGGCAGCGATCGAACGACGCTTCCGTCTTGTGCACCAGACTGTTCGTCACCTTCTGCTACGCGTCAAAAAACGGGGCGATTCTCACGAAGACGCACTTGCGCGGAGCCTTGCTCTGAGAGATGCGAATCATCTCGCTCCACTCGGATTTGGACGAAAGGAACCGGTAATCAGGAGTGGCGAAAATCGCCTCCATTTCGTCCTTGGATAGAGACGTTCGGCTCTTGTCAAGATTCTGACGCTGCAGGAAGGAAATGACGGACGGCGAAACGCCCTTGGCGATGGAGGGAAAAGGAGTCGTGGCGGCTCGCTTGGAGGGAGGCGAAGGCAGAGAGTGGGTTCTCTTGAGAGCACTGGAGGCTTGCTTCCTTCTGTCCGCCTCCTTCTTCTTTCTCGCCTCTTCTTCTCTCTTCTCCTCTTCCCTTCTCTTTCTCTCTTCCTCTCTTTTCTTTCTTGCCTCTTCCTTTCTCTTCCTCTCTTCCTCCTCTTTCTTCAGTCTCTCTTCCTTCTCTCTCATCCTCTTCTCTTCCTTCTCTCTCTTCTTCCTTTCTTCCTCCTCTCTCTTCTTCCTTCTCTCTTCTCTTTTCTTTCTGTTTCTTTCCTCTCTCTTCAGTCTCTTCTTCTCCTCTTTCTCTTCCTCCTCCTTCTTCAATCTCTCTTCCTCCTCCTTCCTCTTCTCTTCTTCCATTCTCTTTCTCTCTTCCTCCTCCTTCCTCTTCTCTTCTTCCATTCTCTTTCTCTCTTCCTCTTTCTTCCGTCTCTCTTCTTCTTTTCTCTTTCTCTCCTCCTCTTCTCTCTTCTTCCTTTCTTCTTCCACCTTTCTCAATCTCTCCTCCTCTTCCTTTCTCTTCCTTTCCTCCTCCTCTCTCCTCTTCCTTTCCTCCTCCTCTCTCCTCTTCCTCTCCTCCTCTTCTCTTCTCAACCTCTTCTCCTCCTCTCTCTCCCTCTTCTCTTCCTCCTCTCTCCTTCTCATTCTCTCCTCTCTCCTCTTCCTCCTTCTCTCCTCCGCTCTCTTCTCCTCCATCATTCTCTTCCTCTCCTTTCTCCTTCTCATCTCCTCCTCCTCCGAGTCCTCGCTCACATACGTCGTACTCTCCGTCTCCTCCTCCGACTCACTCTCCTTTACCTTCACGCGCTCCGGTCGCACCGACACCACCACACTCGCATTCCACGCCAGCACCTTCTCCACAGCCACACGCAGCAGCGGACGCACCGCCTCCATTTCCTCCACGCCACACCTCACCAGCAGCGCACTCTTCTCCACGCACAGCACGTGCTCGTTCTGCACGAACGAGTGGCACAGCTTCCGCTCATGCGTGTTTCTCACCACCTCCACGCAATTCTCCACCGCCCTCCTCTGGTCGCGGTAACGTGCCACCATCCGCGTCGCCATTCTCTGCCACTCCCCGCGGATCGCCTGCAGCTGGCTCGCCACGCCCTGCACGAAGGTGGCCGTCGTCACCTCCGCCTCCTCCACCACCGCTTTCAGCGTCGCATCGAACACGTACCCTGCGGGCAGGTGGTTCACACATCGCAACATCAGCCCCTTCTCCGTCGGCACGCACAAGCACAGCTGCTGCTGGATGCACGACGGGTGGAAGAAGTGGGAGCACCCGCTGAAGGAGCACTTCACCAGTAGCCCCTGTCTCGAGCGGCACACGCAGCACGGCAGCTGCGGGGACTTCGGCAGAACCGCGGGAAGCAGGAACTCCACGTGCGTGCGGAAGGATTCCGCCGTGCGCGGCGCGGCGCCCCAGAGGCTGTTCGTGCGGTTGTACTGGCAGCCCGCCACGGCCAGCGCGCAGCGCTTGTGCACCCAGCGGTCGCCGTCCGCCAGGGTGAGATACCCCGTGGCGAGCGAGCAGACGCAGCAGGCCCCGCCGTCGAGAGCAGCGCGGCGGTGGTTGCGGTCGCGCGAGGTGTCGAAGGAGGAGACGAAGAAGGGCGAGGCGGCGAAGTTGGTGAAGGGGTCCGCCAGAATGCAGTGGAGGCACACGAAATCTGAGCGTGACAGCAACGCACGGCTCTTACACTTGGTGCCGTTCGCCTCGTACCAGAACCAGTGACCCTCGAAGTCCAGGCAGCACGCGTGCACCGTTGTGCCGCAGCACAGGCAGCGCCAGAAGTCCCCGCGCGTCCCGCGCCGGAAGCACGACGGCGTCCGCGTCTTCTTCGCCAGCAGCTCGCCGACCGCGCTCTCCCAGCTGCCGACGACGTTCTCGGGCGAGCGCTTGGCGCGTTCGCTGCGTAGAACCATCTGTGTGCCCTCCAGCTCCGCGTCCTCCTCTCCCACCCACGTGCCCTCGTGGCGGATGGGCGGACACACCGCTCCGTACCCGCAGACGTCGCACACCATGAGACTGTCGTCGGTGGGTGTAGTGGTGATAGTGGGTATGGGAGTGGGTGTGGTGGTGGGTGTGGTAGATGTGGGTGTGACAGTGGCAGCATCCACAGGCGTGGCTACAGCACCGCTAATACCCTCAGCAGGAGCCAACGCCCCCTCCGGCACCGTCTTCACGATGTGAGCGATGCGGTACTTGTTGCGCTCCACCAGCCGCACCTGCAACACCGCTGGCGACACCTGCTACGCCTCACATCACTCCGCCGTCCGCACGATCTGGTGCGCCACGCACCGCGCCTCCACGTACGGATTCACGCCGTTGCTGCAGTAGTACTTGCCCTTCTCCTTGATGGCCACCTCGCCGCCCACGCTCCACAGACAGCTCAGGTGGAAGCAGGTCGTGCAGCCCGGCTCGCAGCAGCGCAGCGTCGACCCCACCGCAAGGCGACATATGGAGCAGATGCCCCCAGTCGCGCGAGCTATGTGTGAATGCCAGTGCCAGCGCCCACGCGTCTCCAGCGGCACCCGCTCGCCGCGCAGGAGAGGGAAGATGCGTCGGTAGTTCCGCGAGGTCTGCTGCGCGGCGATCAGCTGGTTCTCCAGCTCCACCAGCCGCGCGTCGCGGAAGCTGGAGAAGAGACACTCCTTGTACTGCGCCGTCATCACCACGCGGCAGCCGTGGAAGTCCAGCACGGCGTACGCGTCGCTGAACAGCCGCGGCGCATTCGATCGGCCCTCCAACTCCACGGTCTCCACCTCCTCGCCTCGCGCAGCGCGCTCGCTCGCGTTGGCGCGCGTGGGAATCGACCGCGTGCCGCCCGACTTGCTTGTCGCTGCCGGCTTGGCGACGGGCACGGCGAAGTGCGCCTCCCAGTCCGCGAACACGGGCTGCGCGCCCTCGTACAGCACCTCCACGCCGGGCGGGCTGAGCGCCATGGGGCAGAAGGTCTTCACCGCCGTGCCGCTGTGGAACAGGTAGCAGGGCAGGTGGGCGAAGGTGACGGTGATCCCGCTCGCCGCCGCGCCGCGCTGGCAGCAGAAGAGGTAGCCATAGCGGCTGGGGCAGAAGGCACAGTGGAGGTTGTCGGGGTCGCCGCCTAGGTAACAGAGTCATCGCAGCGCTCACCCTTCTTCAGGTACTTGCACTTGTCGCAGGTGAAGGTGGTGGGAATGGAGACCAGCCCCACGCACTTCAGGTGTACCCCAATATGGCACATTGAGCAGTATATGATCGGGTTGGTCCCGATGATGTAACTCTCGTCGTCGCGGTCCTCCGAGTAGTTCCCGCACACCAGACAGAAGTCCGGTTCCATCGGCAGGTACGCCGCCTTCGCTCGCTGCTGCCGTTTCGTCTGCTCCAATGACACCTGCGCGTGACACTTCCCGCCAACTCCCACCGCCAAGTGCTCCTGCACCTCCCGGAAGGGCTGGTTGAACACCGCCAGGAGGTTCCGGCGCAGCGCCCACCAGTACTCCACGTTCGTGTAGTTCTCCACCAGCGTGCCCACGCTCTCCAAGAACTTCGCCTCGCCCGCCTTCGCCTCCTTCGGGTACACCGTCTCCAGCTCGCGCGTCAAGAAGGACAGCAGCCGCGTGTCGAACGTCTGCGCGTCACCCCCGCCTCTCACGCCCACGATGAACCGCGCGATCTCCTGTGTGACGGGCATCAGCTCCGGGGGCAGGCGCACCGCCTCGCGCGTCACCACGCGGATGCGCGAGGGCACGATGCTGTATTCCTGCACCGCGCGCGGGTGGTACGTCGTGCGCTCCGTCCGGCTCGGCGTGCTCCGCGTGGCGGCCGCTGCCTTCACCGACTCTGTCCATGACGCGCCATTCCCACATTCACGAATCCACGCGGGCGACGGCGTGTCCTCGGGCGGGCCGCGCTCCTCCACGGCGAACTGCACCTCCGCCACCTGCTCCGCGTGCAGCAACACACTACTCTTCACCCCAACCCCCACAATTACTCCAACCGACGCCGCTTCCCACTCGCCTCGTCAGCGCCGCACCACACGAACAGCTCCTTCGCCGGCGTCTCCTCCCTCTCCTCCACACTCATCGCGTTCGGGACGCGCGGGCGCACCACCTCCGATAACCGCGGGAGTCGCTTGAAGTACATGCTGTCCACCAGCTTCCAGAACCGCTCGCACGTCAGCACCTGGATGCTCGCCTGTCCGCCCGGCTCCCGTCCGCTGTCGGCATTCCGCGGCAGAGCGCTGCCCCGCGCAGAAACGCGATTCTGCCGCTTCCTGGGTTCCCGCGGTTCCTTCGGCTCTCTAGGTTCCTTCGGTTCCTTCGGTTCCTTCGGTTCCTTCGGTTCCTTCGGTTCCTTCGATTCCTTCGGCTCGCCGGAGCGGCGCATGATGCTCGTGTCGACCACCTTCTTGTAGAAGTTGACGGGCTGCTGGATGCGCCGGATGCTGTCCTGGCGCCGCCGCTCCAACTCCTCCTGCCGGTGCAGGCGCGCCACCTCCTGCTCGGACCGCTTGTGCAGCAGCAGCAGCACAAAGGCGGCGTAGCTCACATCGCGCTGGCCGCAGAAGCGGTACGCTTGCTCCTCCAGATACTGCGTCTCCTGCGCCGACAGCGACAAGTAGCTCAAAAACGCCTTCACCGAGTACTCCAACAGGTTGTCTTCCTTCAGCGGCGGGTCGCTCGGCAGCAGCGTCTGCGTCCCAACGAACTGCGCCAGCGCCTCGCCCTTCAGCCCCTGCTGCTGCCCCTGCTGCGTGCGACTGGCCGTGAGGAGGTCCATGTCCTGGAGGAGGTGACAGCCCAACACGCGGCGGTCTGACGGTGAGGGGAGAGAAGGGTGTGTACGAGCCACCACCAGCCGCAGCTGCGAGATGCGACAGAGGAGCGGGGAGAAGACGAGAGAGCGCACGGATGGAGACGACGAGTGCGCGACGCACGAGACGAGGAAGGCGAATCCCCGCGACTACGAGTGAAGCCGATGAAACGCCCTCACAGTGAGATGAGGAGCCAGGACGAGGCTGCCGGGGTGGTTCCACACGCACACGATGTGAGCGAAGTGAGTGCATGATGGAACGCTACGCTCGACATAACCAAATGCCACTACTGACACCGCACATAGCCTGTGCGGATCTCCGTCTTGCAGATGCAACACAGCTGTCCCGTGCCGTTGTGCACATGGCCCACCACGCCCCTGCCCGACGGTGTTTTGGTGTACAAGGCAGCCTTCTTCCCGAAGTAGCTGCGAAGAAGCTGCTCGTACAGGGGCTGCGTCATTTGGTCTGCGAGTTGGGTCGGTGAGGTGGGCCTACCGCGCCGGATGGGAGGGAGCGAAGCGAAGTCGGGACGGCTGCGATTGTAGCCCTCCTCGATGAATGGCGGGAGACCGTTGGACCCCTCGAATTCGGGGTCGACAACGAAGCCGCAGTCCTGGGAAAGGATAAGGCACTGGATGTGCGCCCAGCGGTTGTTCGTGGTCATCACGAATGGGCCCCTTGTGTCCTAGAGGTGAATAGTTGCAGTGATTTATACAGTGTGGCAGACGCAGCAGATGGGCGTTGGTTGATGGTAGTAGCAGCAGTTGCATTTCCAAGAAGTGGGAGTTCCCTTGATTCCATAGCACAGTTTGTGTGTGCAAATGCCGCAACCCGTGCACTTGTACAGGGGATCCGTTTCGCTTCCAGGCATTCGACAAACACTACAGACTGAAGGAATCGGAGGACGCAAACATGCACTTTGCACTGGACCTTGAAAATAGATCAATGCTGTTATTTGTTTGAACCGGAATCTCTACTCGGTAAGGAGAACGGCGGGAGCAGCCCCTACCAAAAGAAGAATTCATCCCTTCAGTTATGTATCCCAAACGAATTACAGATACGCTGAATATGGACGATAAACCTAGGGAGTGACTTCAATCAAATCAAACAACGAGTTTGTCCAAAGATGAATTGAAAATGTGAATCGAATTAGCACGTACTTCGGATTCCTCCTCACTCTCAATGCACAGAAGAATGGGGGAGGATAATAATTGACACTTCTGCGATTGCCAGAAAACGGGCACATTTCGGTGAGAACAAACAACACGGAGAAGCGAAATCCCTTATGCTTATGCCGATTTTTCAATTTGGCCATCTTT
>ERZ827156.1936-NODE-1936-length-22727-cov-4.470669_pt1 | contig 22727 bp, 29 predicted proteins | sample MGYA00519919_ERZ827156 | MGnify/ENA primary metagenome ERZ827156 (study PRJEB31778, sample SAMEA3449269) | human gut metagenome | biome: human gut; feature: human-associated habitat; material: faeces | place: United Kingdom | collected 2010/2012 ...
CGTCCGCCGTAGAACCGACCACAGCAGAGCGGCAAGCAGTAGCTCTGAAAGCTCGAGTGAGAGCAGGAGCGCTCTTTCCCATGATTCTGAAACTGGGCAGCATGACTACGCGAATGATGCAAGCAAAAGCAGCGATTACTTTGTCCGGAGTGTTATATTGCCAAAAGAAGAATGCACGGCGGAACGCTTCCTTTCCGTTTTCATCCGTTGTATAGGGAATTGGAATCGGCTTCTGTGTGAAGTGGTCCAGGGGGATTTGAGAGACGATGCACTGTTCCTTCACGCTCTCTCACTCCCTTCTTTTGTTGTTCTTGTCTCTTGTCACTGGCACCAAGCCGCTGTCTCATGTCGAATCAATGCGTTTGACCGCTTTGTACCTTCTTTTGAGCGTGTTTCCATACTGCCAACACTTTCCGGAACCCGAGTCAAAGGGAATCGCGGATCCAATTCACGCACATGACTGTAATACCGTCCCATGGGAAGAACGCATCGTCTCTATTCCAATAACAGCAATAAATCCAACTCGAAGAGTCCCAAAGAAGAATCAAAAAAGGGTCCGATTTCGGGAGTGGTGGTCCTGACGACTACTTGATTGTTACTCCTTGGATTAAAGTGCGGTTCTCACTGCATACGAATCCACGGGTGTTTTCTATCCCGACACAATTGTTCCTTTCTCTACTACCCCGTTGATAAGCGAAGATGCATCTCGGCACAGTAAAGCGCTGTTCCTCATGTAAATTGTTACGGAGGATTGAACTGTTCAAAAACCCAGGCTCCCCTCTTCTATTTAACACCTGCTGTAAGTGCCGACAAAAGAAAAAGAAGAACTACTACAGTGAGATGCTGTTGAGATCACTGACACGTAGAGCAGAAGGAACGGCATGGCACTCAGCCAGCCCCTGTTCCGATTCTGGCTTCTTCCATACCCTATGCTACTCCTTGTGATGTAAATCAACCCTCGTGTAATGCTTATTTCACCCAATCTAGCGTCCAATCGGCTCTGCCTCAGCTACAGCAGTTGGGCGACTCTCCTAAGGATCACCGTGTATTTTTAGTACCTGTCGCTTCCAAATGCCCTGCGAATCCAAGCATCCTCTTCCTTCTTCCTCGTTCGCAGTGGATATCGGTCGATTCAAAGACCATTGATCCTCATGTAACGTATACTGCCAAGGCACTGTTTCATTTTACCCTTTTTAACAATGTAACTCGCTTCTAGCTCTTGAGCTGTTTGTTGCACAAACACGGGAAAAGACTATTCCTCTTCCATCTCCTCTCCCACGGAAATGTCGGGAATAAAGCAGTTGAATCCGTCCTGCGCGGTCGAGACGACCATGTCGGGGATCTGCGGGTGGAAGTGCAGCTCCTTGATCTCGTTCTGGCCCTACCCGTCACCCCCGCCGCGCATCATCACCGCATGCACGAACAGCAGTTGCGACGGCACCTCCGGAATCTGGTCGGCGGCGTCCGCCTCCAGCGAGAGATCCCAGATGGTGAGCTGCTGGTCGCTGGACACGGCGAGCACCGACGAGTCGTGCGGCGACCACTCCACCGACGTGATCGGCGCGTCGAGATAGTTGAAGTTGCCCACGCAGCCGCCGCTACGCCTCACGCGCCGCCCACACCCTCACTTCAAGTTGCGGATGTCCCAGATGCGGAAGGTTCCATCGTCGCTGCCCGACACCACCAAGTAGCCCACCTGCCTACGCTTCACACCACGCACCCACCAGCACTTGTTCCAGTTGATCACGTTCACATCACTGTCGTGCGCGTTCACCGACAGCATGCACTGCCGGCTCGGGTTGCGCGTGTCCCAGAACCGCACCGTGCGGTCCACGCTGCACGATGCGAACACCGTCGCCTCCGACGGACTCCATTGCAGGTCCTCCACCGACGCCTCGTGCGACACGAACGGCTGCGGGTCCGTCCGCCAGCCCGACTCCGCCGGCGAGGTCACGAAGATCTGCGCGGAGCAGTCGCCCGTCGCCAGCGTGCCCTTGGCGCAGCGGCTCCAGTCGATCGCGTAGCCCTCGCTCCGGTGGCCCTTGAACTGGAACAGCGGTCGGCTGGCGCCCTCCTGGTCACGTGCGGAGTGCCCGTTCTCAAGGGCGGACAGCTGGGGCGCGATGTTGTAGATGCTCACGATGCCCTGGTCCGACCACACGCCCACGATCTGCGGTCTGTCAGGAAGGCACTGTGCGTTGAATTAACAATTAAAGCGCCTACGCGGATGCGATTCACAGCACCGTGATGGGGAATCGTGTCGTACACGATTTTGGCCTCCTGGTCGTAGTCGTCGGGCTCGGCCTCCTCCGGGTCGTCATCGTACTGCGTCTTGCAGAGACTGAACATCTTGCTCACGACGATGTGGTTGTCGATGATATTCTCCGCCTGCGTGCCGGCCACGGTGTACAGCGTGTGCGGGTACTAGGAGTGAGCGAAAAGGAGGAAGCGCACTCTCTTTCGAGCCACACCCAGGTTATCCGTGATAATATCGAAGCTGAGGCACGGCCACTCCACGTTCAGGCGGTGGTACATGCGGTAGGCGCTGTTATCGTACTCCATGCGCTCTCCCTCCTCCATCTTGTCCTTTCCGATTTTGAATACCTAATTGTGATGCAGCTCATAGGGAAAGAAACGTCGTGTCTCTCGGTTTCCTCCTCCTCGCCATTCAACTCCTCCACCTTGTCCTCGTCCTCCTCGTTGTCCTCGACGAACTCCTCTTCCTCGTACTGATCAACGAAGGGGTCCTCGTAGACAACGTGGGTCGTATCCTCCTTTGGCTCGTTTGTGGTGGAATTCAGCTTCTTTCCGTTTTCCTCGCCTCCAGCACCTCTCTTCATTGTCGATCGATTGCACGAAAAGGTTTGTGGCTTCCACACCACAGTGAACGGGTTTTGACCGGTTTTCTCTCGAACGCCAAAATCGGTTCTGCTTCTGCCCGATTGTTTTTGCGCATTTTCGTCGGATTGGAATATGGGCCGAAAAAAGAAGGCGCAGAAGAAGGTTACAAAGAAGGAGGTGGCCAAGCTGGCCGTCGTGTTCAACTGTCCGAAGTGTAGTTATCCCAAATGCTGCAAGTGTACCATGTGCCTGTGATTCCAGTTGCATCACACGTAGAGATAAAAAGTCAAATGTTGGAAATATTGAGTGCTCCATTTGTAAAGCCAAGTTTCAAATGCCGACCGGGAGTTTGCGTCCCTGCTTTCGTTAAGCATAGTTCTCACGGAGCCGGTTGACATTTACGCGCGGTGGATAGACGAGCTCGAAAAAGCCAATGCCAATCCCGACTATGAGGAGGAGGAACACGAAGAGAGCGATGAAGAGAACAACCCGGAGAGTGATGGATACTACGCGTGTTTGTTGAAAACAGGGCATAAACCAAATCACAAACCTCAACTGAGATGAGAACAGTGGTTACGCCGTCGTGGGGGCAGGAGAAGTAGTGGTAGGGGCGGTGGTGGCGGGGGCCGTCTCTGGGGCCTTCGGAGAGGCGGAGCGGCTAGCAGAGCGGGAAGGAGAATGGCGGCTGTGGGAAGAGGAGCGGCCGCGTCTGTAGGATCTATCGGAAGAGCGGTCACGTCTGGAGGAGTAGCGGTCTCTGGATCCGGAGCGGGAGCGAGAATAGTGGCGGTGGCTTCTTCTGCTTCTCGAGTGGGATCTAGATCGATGGCGATGGCGGCTGTAGTCTCTGGAGCGGGAGTACGAGCGAGAGCGAGAGCGAGATCTGTAGCGTCTTCTAGGCTCCTAAGGGTCACTCTCGCCCCCGATTCCCACTCTCTGTCTCGCCATCTGCACGTCAATGCTAGCGCCCTGGATCAGCTGGCCGTTGCCCTCATTCACGGCATTCTGAGCAGCTTCGGCGGTTTCGAAGGTGACAAATCCGAAACCCGGAGGATTTCTAGCGATCCAGATATTGACGATTCTGCCGAACTTCTCAAAACACTGCTGGAGTTCCTCCTTAGTAGCGTTGGGAATATTACCAACGTAGATCCTACTCGTCGTTCCGATGTCATACAGCCTACTTGGTGCCTTCCATCCTTGTTGTAGAAGTAGAATGAAAGAAAGGCGTCGCGAAAAATAGGAGGATTTTTGGAATTCCCGCTTCACGCCCTACCATTCAAACAGGATCATCCGATATCCGCGGTTATTCCGCAAAGATGGCGGCAACTCTTTGCTTCATAGTGCTCGTCTAGGAGCAAAGAGAATAGGATGGAAAGGGAAATCCCCTTCTCGTCGAAGGTAAGGAGGCTGCTGGAAGCGGTTTCAAGGGTGACGGAGTTCTCTGAGCAGTGGAGCGATGCCATGGAGTCCTTCCTTCCCTATCTATCCGAGGGCGCATTCTGTTGTCCAAATCATAACTGTTTTTACACGTAGACTACAGAGATAGTTCGTCCTTGGAGTATGCACAGGAGTGTTTCCTCGATTTGGGATCGCACATGATGGACATGATGCGCAGAGTCGGTTTTGCGAAGAAGAATGATAGTTAGGTGCAATCGCGCAGCCAGCAGTTGCTGCTGAAGTATTTGATTCTCGTCGTCATGAGAAGGGAGTTTACGCTGGTTGGTACAGCAAGTGGCGCTGACGGCGTAGAGGTACAACGGAATCACCGATGTGCTGCCGAATCCAGAATCGAAATTGTTTGAAACGTGTCTCCACTACTTGCGGTTGCTGAGGCGGCTTCTGTTTCTAGTCCCTCGAGTGATCGAGCAGAACACGCCGAGCACGCGGAGCTTTGTGTGCAGGCTGCTGATTCTCTGCACCTACCGGTTCCCGTCGTTCCGTCGGATGCTGCTGGAGAACATGGAAGAGCTGATTCCCTCCCGCTATCACATGGATGTGGATATGGTGGATCTGGTCGTCTTCCGCACCTCCGACTCGTCGGTCTGCAACAAGTACGAGGTTTACATGGCGCACTGCAATGTGAGCAACGATTACGCTCCGGGAGACATTTCCCCGCTCTACTACTCCTCTGTGTCCACCGTGGCGGAGGGGAACGATCGTCCCTCGATCTCTCGCAATTCCCCCTTTCCTCATTCCAAGAGTCGAGAGAATCTGAGCGCCATGGGGGAGCTGTCCATTCCCCCTCCCTACGTGCTGCGTCCCCTGGTGGAATGCATGGACATCGACGAGGAGGACGGCATCAGCAAGGATGCTGTCGATGCGCGCAAGGCCTTCCGGAAGAAGAACGCCCACGGCTCCAAGATGGCGGCTGACGCCGCGGACGACGACAACCCCTTCTCCACCTCCTCCACCTCCTCGCTGCTCAAAAATTCGCTCAAAAACTGCATCGAAGAAGAAAGCAGTTTGAACTTCCGATTTCCATCACTCTGCGTAACGCCCTTCATCGAGCTGTCTCGCTTCATTCGCTCGCGAGGGAAGGAGAAGGCGTATCGACGGTTTGTCAAAAGAAACCCCGATTTCTTCCTGTGGGGCGAAATCGAGTCGATTCTCGGCGATGACGCATTGCAAGAGTTACCCATGGAGTGGACGAATCAGTGGGGTTTTTGGGAGTGCGTGAAGAGTAGTTTCATGGATACCCACTGTCTCCTCCACCAGTATCTGAGCTGTTTCATTGACTTCGCCGAGGAATTCACCGCCAAGGAGCCGAACAAGGGTGTGTGTTGGACAGTGGTGTCAGAAATCAGGACTCTTTTGGGAGGCCATTCCGGGGTCATTCATGTACCTGCAACTGTTCTTCACGGTGTACCAGTACGACATCGTCCGGCACTCCTCCAAGTACATCATGATGAAGAACGGCGAGGACTCCTTCTCCTTCCAGAGCTACGCCAAGGAGTGCATGTAGTCATTCATCAGTCGCTTGAAGTGTAGTCGGCACTACCTGCTGAACCCGCGGCTGGTGAACAAGATGGTGCTGATTCTGTTCACCAGCTGCAAGCGCAACATCCTCTACGACGTGTTCAACAGTGCTCTCTTCTATGTGAACTCACTCGCAGCGCTCTTCATCCTCGATCAGCTCTTCTGTTTCATCCGCGGACAGCCCACCGGCTACGACCACTACCGCTTTTCCCTCGATTTCTACACTACCATGTACAAGGTCACCTTCTCCTCCTGCGCTCACGCCCAGACCAAGGAAGTGCGCTGTCTCGTCGAGTTGCAGAACGCCAACATCGATCCCTCCAAAACGCTGATTCTCAACCCCGCTATGGCGAACCTCATCTGCCGCCACGGCCCGCCGCGCAACCACAACCCCGCTAAGGTGATCGTGCAGGACATCAAGCGCAGCTCCGGCGTGGGCGAGCTCGTCAACGCCATCCATCCGCCTGGTGCTGAGCCGGGTCCCTGGGCGCAGAGGGTGTGTGGCGAAGTGCAGAGTCCTTCACGCAGTCCTCAGAACGCGTCTAACAATTCTCAGAATGACTCCAACAACCCTCAAAACAACAACCCTCAGAACACTTCCACCCTAACTCAATACACCCCCGAAGAAACAACAGAGCCACTATCCCTGCGAGCAGAGTCGCAGCCCAGCCGCCTGCTGCTGAAGCGCCAGTCATCGGCGCTGCTGCTGGACGCACAGGACATGGACAAGGTGGTGAAGGAGGAGGTGGTGCTCCAGTCCAACGACGGCAGCCTCTTCTCCGTGCAGACCGCCTCGGAGCCTTCTCTCCCCCACAGCGACTCCGAGTCCTCCACAGACCTCTCGCAAGCCTCCACGCTCTCCACCTCCTCCTCCGCCTCGCGCCGCCTCCACCACCTTCACTCCAACTCCCACGCGCCGCATCGCAACCTGCCACAGAACCTGATCCAAATCGTGTCTCTCCACTCACAACCGCTCTTCCACAACGAGGGCTATTTCACGCTCTATCAAGCTATCGAATACCTCATCCAGAAAAGTCCCCGTTTTCCGCCGCCCTGACCCGTAGAGGTGGTGACATCCCGCGGGGAAGCCTCCAATCTCCTGATGCTCCTAATGCAGTCAGGCATCATCGAATACCGTCGCCTCTTCCCTCTCCTCTCACCGTCAGATCACTTCATCCGTCGCTTCCACACCACCACGCTCCACATCCGCCCGCTGGAGGACCTGCCCGTATGGGAGGAGCCCGAGCTCTGTCCCTTCATGCACTTCCACTTCGCGCCCGAGTTCAACTACCCCTTCCTCTTCAGCATGTTCTCCACGCTGCTCGAGCACGAGCACACCGCCGTACCGCCCTCGTCTTCTCTTCACACGCAGATCCTCGAAAAGACCCTCGTCGTCATCTATCAAAACATCGACTTCTTCTGCGGCGAGCGGCGCTATCAAGTTCCCGCGGTTCTTCCCCCTCACTCGCAGCTCTTCCGCGACGTCCTCCTGCCCCACGCGCCGGCGCTGTTCTCGCACTGGAGTCCCAACGTGCGCCAGGTGTTCCACCGTATTCTGGTGTACAAAATGTACCACAGTCGCCGCGCCTATTTGCCTGTGTGTAACAGCTGCGAGTGGCTGGCTATTCTGTTCGGCGTGTTCCGACGACGGTACTCGAAGGTGGAGGATGCGCGCGATCGCGACGTGTTTGCGGAAATCGAGAGTATTTTTGGAATAACGGTGGATGTGGACAAGAAGGTGAAGGAGCACCTGTTCCGGATCGATCAGGAGAGTGAGGGCTGCGAGGGCGTGTGAATTGTAGTCCAGAATAGCATCATTCAGTGCTATCAGGGCATCGATGAGAGACTGTTCAATCAGAGGACGGATGTCGCGATGCGCGTGAAGAGGATAAACGAGTGCTGTAATGTGAGCGAGAAGCGAGAGTCGCAGGCTGTGGACATGCTGCTGTCCCATTTTGAGAACGTGTTCCTGTTCCAGTTAATCGGGCAAGTGGACAAGCATCCCAACCTCTTCACCTTTCGAGACTGTCTCGAGGCGTTCAAGAACTTCGTCCGCACGGCTCCTCCGCTGCTGCAGCGCGAGCTACACCGCCAATTGACTTTTGCCAAGAACTACCCCATTCTTCCCGAGAATCAGCAGGTGGTGCTCCTTTGAAGGTTTCACGTCTAGCCCTACTTTTGGACGTCTATCATGGAGTATCTGTCGGTATTGGGAGTCTACGAGCTGGAGATGGAGCACACGCAGAAGAAGAAGGGATTCTTTTCCCGCATCTTCAGCAAAACGACCTACGCGGAGCTCGTCGAGAAGATGGAGACGTATGTCGAAGACACCAACTCGGACTTGTCCTTCATTCTTGCCCCAACGTACCTCATGTAATCTACTTGCGTTCTGTTTCTTTGCCATTCGTGTCTGCACGCTGCCTTTTGAATACGGTCTCAGTTTCATGAAGCAACAGAATTCTGGAGGGTTTCGGGAGTCGCAACGCACAGACAATCCTTTTTTCCATTCAAGCCATGAATCCTGCCAGCGCTTACCCCACTGTTCCCGTGTCGAATCCTACCGATGCATGTTGGATCCTTTGTTTTCCTTTCATTTCCAAGCTAATCCCGTTGGTCCCTCCACGCCCGTTACTATGACCGTCCAGCCGCAGCCGATTAACCCTGCTTATCAGCCGCAGCCGATCAACCCTGCTTATCAGCCGCAGCCCATGGACCCCGCGGCAGCCGGCCAGCCTCAGAACGGAATGTACCAGCCCCAGCCCTACGTTGTTCAGGCGAATCCCGTGTACCCGGGAGCACCGAGTGGGGCTCCTTCCCAGTTTGTCGTCATGCCGAATGCGGCCAACAGACCCATGGAGTGGGCGGCAGTGGAGGGAGATGAGGAGTAGCATCGATTCGAACCTGAATTGCCTCTTTGTGTGGCGTTGGATCATCCTCGTTCTCTGCATCCTCGACGTTGTCGCTGTCTTCCCGTCCTCACGAGTAGATCATTTTCGGTGTGAGCTTCTCCATTTTGGTCTTCGTCTTCCTTATCTGCGGCTTCGTGTACGTGTGCACCTTTAGCTTCCCTCTCATCGTCATCGTTCCTGCATTTCTTCTCTCTGACGTGCTAGTACACCATCCACCGCTATCTGTCTACGGTTCTGTGCTTCATCGCGGCGGCTGCTGGTGCGGAAACCAGTAGCATGTACCTCATCTTTGGCTTCGTCAATGCAGGCGCTGGGTGAGGGAGTTAGGAATAGATCGCGATGACCATCGCCGAGACGTTCGCCTTCGTGTGCGCCGTGAAGGTGAACAAGAAGTACAACAACAACGACATCCGCCGTCTCTCCCACTGCCCTGTTTGTTCCTCACGCCAGTGCAACAAACGCCCCGTAAACTAACACACATACAGTCTTAGAAAGCCTTCAGAATGGCGGTCAGTCCGCAGTTGCACTGGCAGTGGGTGCCGGTGTTCACGCAGCTGCAGTCACTATCCCAGTCCTTCGCGATGTACTCCATGTTACAAAGATTGGCGGCAGTGGTGAAGCTCGCGTAGCGCATCGACGGCTGGTAGAAGTAGCTCTCCCACGCGGCTCTGAACGTCGTGCTGTCGTATGTGATGTAGTACGTGCGGTCCGCCTCCCAGCCCTGCTCGTTCGCCACCACGCACTTGGTGCCCGCGCAGCTCGCCGGCAGGCGCAGGATCGGCCTCTCGCACTCCAGGCAGCGCATCACCACCTCCTTCTGCGCCGTCACCTCGCGGTCGAACTCGAACACCACCGGCTGGTTCGTCGCCACGAACTCCGCGCCGTCCGCCGGCGTCAGCTTCTCCAGCACGATCTCCTTGTCTACGTGTCACCCCCTCTTCCCTCGCTCACTCTTCGAGCGCGACGAGAACGCCAGCACACAGTTGCCCTCGCTCTCCGCGCACGTCGCGTGGTTGCCCTTCGCGTCCTGCAGCAGGTGCTTCGCGATCACCAGCTGGCAGTCGTGGTGGTCCGGCAGGAAGCCTGTGCGGAACAGCAACTCCGCGCCCGACTGCACGATGCGCCCGTTCGCCTCCGTGTACGCGTGCGTCGCCGTCGCCACGCCCAGGCGCGAGCACTGCACCGTGTAGGCGAAGCGCTCCGGAATCGCCAGCGTCTCCGTCGTCGTCGCCAGCGCCGCCACGTCGCCGAACAGGTTGCTCGGGCTGACGATCGCCTTCACCACCGGCGCCACGCCGTCCGTCGTCACCGTGAACGCGTACGCCGCCTCGCCGCCGGGGAAGGGCGTCGCGCTCAGCAGCGTCCCGCTGCCGTAGCGACGCACCGTGCTCAGCGAGGCGAAGCGCAGGGCGCAGCGAGCACCCGCCTTGAAGCCCTCCACCGTCTCCGGGAACAGCTGCGCGTGCACCGCGTACACGTACGGCTGCGTCGCCTCCGACACCACGATGGGCAGTATCTCGCGACGACCGCCGCAGGACACGGCCAGAGCCGCGCCCTCCTCCAGCTCCACGCGCGAGTCAAACAGCAGGTCCAGCGAATAGTCGCGACGGTCGCCCGCGGCGGACACGGCCACCACGGTGAGCGGCGCCTCCTCCGCGACGGTGGTGAAGAAGGCGGGCTTCGACACGACCGTGTGCGAGAGCACGGTCACGCAGGTCACGCTGTAGGCCGTGGTCGCCGCCAGGTCCGTCAGCACCACCGTCGCGGTGGTGGCGGGCGCCTGGGGCACCAGCAGGTCGCTCAGCATGCCGCCCGCCAGCTTCTCCAGCAGCGCCTCCGCGTGCACGGGCTGCGTGTGCGCCGTGCAGTAGACACGGTCGGGCACGGACAGGGTCACCTCCACCGCCGCGCTGTGCGCGAACACGCGCGCCTCCGCCAGCTCCACCACGTTCTCCTGCTCCGCCGCCGTGGCGATCGCCAGCACCTCGCTCCGCTCCGCGGCCTGGCTGCTCACCGCCACCTGGTACTCCGTGCCCAGCTGCAGCCCGCTCAGCACCACCACCGCGGTCTGGCCCTCGCACGTCTGCGTCGCGCTCTGCAGCGTGGACTGCACCGTGCAGGTCACGTCCACGCAGTAGGCCGCCTCCACGCGCACCACGATCTCCGTGCCCCTGGCCTCGCTGTGCACCGTCACCTCCTCGGGCGAGATCACGTGCAGCACCTCCACTGTCGCCTCGCTCCACGGCAGGCCCTCCACACTCGCCTCCATCGAGCTCACCGCCGCCGCGCGGCACACCATCGGACCGGGCGCGTACGGGCGCGCGTCGACCACGATGCTCTCCGCTGTTGTGTACTGCGTCTGCTCGTACACCTCGCCCACGCGCTTGCACTGCACCGCGTACGCCTTGATCGGCTGCGCCGAGAAGAGCGCCGGACGCGTCCAGCTCAGCTTCACGCGCAGCGCCGTCTCCTCCACCGCCGTCAGCGCCAGCGCGCCGTACTCGGCGTCCTGCGCCTCCACGGCGAAGGTCTGGGTGGTCTCCGCGCTCTGTGCGCCGCCCAGCGCCAGACGGCAGGCGACGGTCACCTCGGGCAGCGCGGTGGTCAGCGTGTACTCGGTGGCGTAGGCACTGGTGATCTTGGGCAGCGCCTCGTCGTTGCAGGTCACGTCGAAGTAGCCGGCGAAGGGCGCCATGGCCTCGGTGGTGCCGACGGCGACGGTCACCTCCACGCCGCCCTCCACCTTCACCTGGCGCACCAGCGACACGGTGGGCGCGTCGATGTCCAGACGCAGGTGCGCGGCGTCCATCAGGATGTCGTCGAAGTCGTAAGCCACCTCCACATCCGGCGAGCTCAGGCCGTACGCGTTCTCCGCGCGCACCAGCAGCGTCACGTGGCCCGGCACGTAGGGGAACGGGCCGAAGACGGTGGCCGTGGCGTCCACGCGCACCTCGGGCAGCACGGGCGGCTGGAAGGACAGGTAGTAGCCGGTCACGGGGAAGGGCTCGTCCACGAACTGCGGCGCCTGGAAGTGCACCTCGAAGGCGTTGCTCAGGTACTGCAGCGTCAGGTGCGTGGGCGCCGAGGGCGGGATCGCCGTGGTGTGGAACTTGACCTCCAGCGCCGCGTCGGGCACCAGCGCGTTGTTCAGCGCGCGCCAGCAGGGCTCGAAAACCACCTTGTACTCGCCGTAGCGCAGGTAGTTCGACACGTCGTACACGTCGGCGTCGGCGGGCAGCACGAAGTCCGCGAACACGCCGCCGTTGTTGTAGCGGCCCTTCATCAGCGTCTTGGTGGCGTTCACGGCCAGCGTGTAGGCCTCCTCGGGGTTCTCCACGGACACGATGGACACGGGGCAGTCGGCGCTCAGCTCGCGGATGGCGATCGACGTGAACAGCGACACGGACGGCGTGCGCGACACGTGCGTCATGCCCTCGAACGGGATCGTCTTCATCACCGGCGGCACGGGCACGCAGCTCTCGGGGATCACCGCCTCCTCCCAGGTGCCGTCAGCCAGACAGGCGCGCGTCCAGGTGCCCACGTACTCGGCGGGGCAAGCGGCCGTGTGCGAGGAAAGCGCGGGGATGGACGGCCACTCGCCCTCCGCGGGGCAGAAGTTCTGCTGACAGTCGTCCACCACCTCGCCCTCCCACTCGCCCTGCAGGTTGCAGAGCAGCTTCTTCGCGCCGGAGTAGCCCGCGGGGCACTCCGCCTCCGCCATGACGCCCGCCAGCGTGTAGCCGAACTTGAGCTCGCCGCGCGTGGTGGGCTTGCACAGGATGGGCTGGCAGCCCGACAGGTCGTAGTCGCTCCACACGCCGCCCTGCAGGCAAGTGCGCGTGCGCGAGCCGGTGAAGCCCTCGATGCACGGGCGTGTCTCGCTGTTGCCCACGTCCACATAGATCGGCTCCAGGTCGCTCTCGCAGCTCAGGCGCGCGCACGTGTCCGACACCAGCACCAGCTCCGACTCGTTCGTCTCCTCGTTGTGGCGGCACTCGTACGAGCGCGCGCCGTCCAGGTTCACGTAGCACGTCACGTTCAGCGTCTCGCCCACCGGCACGTACTGGATCGCGCCGTCGCCGCCGTCGTAGCGGCAGTCCTTCACGCACATCGACTCGTCCACCAGGCCCCACTGCGTGCCGTAGCACATGCGGCGGCTCACGCCCTTCGAGTGGCCCGAGCAGCTGCCGTAGGAGTACTCGCCCACGCCGGCCTCCGTCCAGCCCTCCTCCTTCGTGCAGCGGCACGCCTCCACGTCCAGGTCCTCCCACTTGCCCGTGTCCAGTCCGCAGCCACGCGCCACGCGCGCGCCGTTCATACAGGTGATCTCCGGCGAGCTCGCGCCGGCAGGCACGCGGTTCCACAGCATGTCGAACTCCTTGCGCATCGCGCAGAAGCACGTGCTGCGGTCCGGCTCCTCGAAGTGGCCCGTCTGGCACACGTGGCGGATCTCGCCCTCCTCGCACGCCTCCATCACCGTCTCGCCCAGGCGCGCCTCGAAGCGCTCGTTCACGCACTTGCAGGTGTCCTCCACGGCCTCCTCCCAGTGGCCCAGGCCGTTGCAGACGCGCGAGCGGAAGCCCACGTCGCACAGCACGGAGTGCTCCTGGCCCACCTCGCTCTGTGGCCACACGCCCGAGGCGGGGCACGAGCAGTGCGAGTTGTCCACCTCCTCCCAGAAGCCGTCCAGCGAGCAGAAGCGCGTCGCCGTGCCGAAGTCGCAGCCCGCCGAGGCCAGCTCACCCGCCTTCGAGGTGGCGAAGCGGCCGTCGCCCTCGCAGAGACAGGAGCTCAGGTCCACGGGGTCGAAGTAGCCCGACTCCTCGTTGCACTTGTACACGCGCTCGCCCAGCGAGCACGCCAGCGAGTAGCTGTCGCCCGGACGCAGCAGCGCCTCCACGCCCTCGCTCGGGCTGTACACGCAGTCGCAGTTGTCCGTGTTCACCGGGCCCCACACGCCGTTCAGGTTGCACTGGCGCCAGCGCTCGCCGCTCATGCAGCCCAGGCGCACGATGGTGGGCGTGTGGCCCACCGGCACCTTGTACCAGCTGTCCACCGTCGGGCACCACTTCACCGGGCACTGCGACTGGTCCACGGCGCCCCAACGGCCCTCGGGGTCGCAGTAGCGCGTCTGCTTGTGCTCCTCGTCCGGCACGCCGTCCATGTCCAGGCAGTACGCCTCCGCGTACGAGTCCACGCGCGTCGCCTCGAAGCCGTCCACCGCCTCGCAGCGGCAGTTGCTGTAGTCCACCTCGCCCCACTCGCCCAGATCGCTGCACTGGCGCGTCTGCTCGCCCGACGGGCAGCTCTTGATCGCCAGCTGCCCGTTCAGCGTCAGCTGCCAGCCGTCTTGCCGGCTGCAGTCTACGCCTCACGCCCCGCCGCAGCGCCCACAGCACGCGGAGCGGTCGTACGTCTCCGTCCAGTGGCCGTCCAGCCCGCACAGGCGCAGCACGAAGCCGTTGCCGCAGCCCGCGCGCGCGTACTGGCCCGGCGCCGTCTCGTCCCAAATGCCCTCCTTCGGGCAGCGGCAGTTGAAGTCCAGCGTCTCCTCCCAGAAGCCGTTCTGCTTGCAGGTGCGACGCAGCATGCCGCCGTTCGCGCAGGTCAGCTCCCGCGTCGTCTCCGGCAGCGCCTCGTCCCACGGGCCGTCCGCCGCGCACATGCAGTCGTCCACCTCCAGCTCCCAGTGGCCCACCTCGTTGCAGTGCACGCGCACGGAGCCCTGCGAGCAGCGCTTCACCTCCGTCTGGCCCACCACGCCCTCGAGCCAGCCCGGCTCCTTGCGGCACTCTACGATCAACCTGCATCGCCGCGCCCACTGCACACGTCCTTCGAGGAGTTGTACTTCACGCTCTCCCACACGCCCGTGCTCGAGCACTTGCGGTACACCTCCACGCCGTTGTCGCACTTGTTGTCGATGTTCGTCTCGCCGTAGGGCACCGGCGAGAAGTTCTTGATCGCCTCGCAATCTGCGCGTCAGTCCCATCGCACGCCCCCACAGCACTGCGAAGAGTCCGTGGTTCCCCACACGCCGAAGCGCTCGCAGAAGCGGATCTCCGTGTTGGCGCCGCAGGCGCGCGTCTGGTTCATTCCCTCCAGCACGCGATCCCAGCCGTCCGCCGCAGGACAGTAGCACTCGCCCTCCGTGTACACCCACTTGCCGGAGTAGTCGCAGAACACGTTACGAGTGCCCTCGCCAGCGCACATGTTAATCGTCACGCCACGGTCCGTATCGGAGATGACTCTTCCGGTATAGTCCGTGAAGCCCTTGCACTCTACGCCTCACCGCGTCCCATGGTCCCCACTCGCCGCAGCGGAGCCATCGTAGTCGCCCCAGCCGGAAGGCTCGCAGAAACGCTTCAGCGTGCCGCCGGGGGTCTCCACCGTCTCCACCTTGTTCACCTTCACACCCCACCAACGATAGCCGTACTCGTCCAACTCGGATCTGCATCCTACGCTCTGAGCCTCTCCAGCAACCACGCACTGCACTCCTCCATCAGATTCCAACGGCCATTGTAGCAGGTGTAGAACACCTTGCCGTAAAGATTGTTCGGACAGTCCAAAACGACCTGCGTCATGAACGTTGCTTCGGGAAGGGGAGGGTTCTCAACCTGAGGACACATGGTCTCCCAATCCTGAGCAGAAGCCAGACTGATCACTAACAGCTACGAATCAATTCTTCTGTCCCTTCCCGCTACAATAGTTAAAAAGCCGATCATTCTAAGCAGAATATGGGAAAACCGATCAAATGGAAGAACCAATGTGGAAACCGCCGCCAAATCCGCGAATTCCCCGTTGTTGTCGCTCCGCTCCACTCCCTCTTACGTAAACAATGGAACAAACAACGCATAGTATACACAGTGCTTACTCCGAATCCTCCTCCGAACTCTCGCTGCCGCTGTCGCTCTCCTCCTCCTTCTCCTACCTCTTACTCTTCGCCCCTTCCACTACCTGTTTCCTCTCTCTCTGGTACTCCTGCTCCTGCTGCGCCACTCTCTCCAGAATCTTCTTCGCCACCGGATCGTTGCGGCCGTCCACACGGTCCTTGATGTTCTGCTTGTTCAGCGGGTTCGACGGGTCCGGAGGCAGCTCGTGTCTACTCCTCAGCATCATGAAGCAGCCGTACCGATAGGGGCAGCTGGCGCCGCGCGTGCAGCAGCCGCGGGCATAGAACGAGCACAGGTGGGGGAGGTTCCGCTGATAGAAGGGCTTCTTTCGGGCCAACTTCACGAGGGACGCGTTCACGGCCGCCTTTCCGTAGGGCAGCTCTCCATTGGCGCTCTACACCTCACACACCATCCCAGAATCAACCTTCTTCTCCATCTCCTGCATGTACACCGCCTTGTTCGCCGTCTCCACGGGCGCGGCGAGGATGCCCTGGTGGGCGAGGAACGTGTCACGCACCTGGGTCGGAAGACCGTAAGTCAAATCCAGGCAGCAGCACTGGCAAATGTTCTTCATCTTCGAGCACGCCTGGCAGACCTGCGTCGATTTGTAGCGGCCCTCGGAGCCGGCCTTCCAGCGGAAGATCGTGAACGGCCGTCCGCAGCTCTTGCAGCCTCCGCCGTAGGGAATTCGCACCATGCGCACGTACGGGTTGTTGCCGAGGCAGGTCTCGCAGATGATCGGGAACTCATCGTTCTCCACCGTCTGCAGGTTCGCGTCCTGCTTCACGCCCATTCCACGTTCTCCTGACATTGCAAAGACTGCTTCCGAAATTGATTTTGGAATGGGACGGAGTGATCGGGTTTTGAGCGCCCTTCTTCACCACACAAACGCTACAAATACCCCACTAAAACCACCAATGTCTACTGCAAGTACGCGTATTGCTATCGTTGATGGCGAGAAGGTGCGAACGGAGCCGGAGGAGTGAGAGCTAGTGCAAACCCTCCAGATGCAACTTGGAATGCAGAAGATACTGTCCCGAGGTGAAGATCGGCAAGCTCTGCGTGGAAGTCAAGAGCACCTCCAAGATTAGCTTCATTTCCGAGGAACTCTGTATCGGTTGTGGTATTTGCGTGAAGAAGTGTCCCTACCACGCCATCAACATCATCAATTTGCCAAAGGTGCGTTTCTCGCTCCCCATCCTCATGTGTAGAGTCTCGCCAACGAGACGACGCACCGCTTCGGTCCCAACTCCTTCAAGCTGCACAGGTAGTCCCCTTCCATGCACTCGACCCTAGACTGCCCATGCCTCGTCCCAATCAGGTGCTGGGCCTCGTGGGCACCAACGGTATTGGCAAGTCGACGGCGCTGAAGGTCCTCGTCACGTCCATCTATCACACGTAGATTCTGGCGGGCAAGCTGAAGCCCAATCTCGGCAACTTCCTGAACCCTCCCGACTGGGAAGACATCCTGAAGTACTACCGCGGCAGCGACCTGCAGAACTACCTGAAGCGCATCCTGATGGACGACCTGGTGGCGAAGATGAAGATCCAGTACGTGGACCTGATTCCGAAGCACCTGCACGGGCAGGTGGGCAAGCTGCTGGAGTCGCGCAACGAGCGCGGCGTGCTGGAGTCGGTGTGCGAGAAGCTGGAGCTGAAGCACCTGCTGAGCCGTGACATCGACCAGCTGTCGGGCGGGGAGCTGCAACGTCTGGCCATCGCCATGACCACCATCGCCAAGGCCGACGTGTACATGTACGACGAGCCCTCCTCCTACCTGGACGTCAAGCAGCGCCTGCGCGCGGCCGAGATGATCCGCTCGGTGCTGGAGTACAAGATGGGCGTGTACGTGATCGTGGTGGAGCACGACCTCGCCGTGCTGGACTATCTCTCTGACTTCGTCTGCGTGCTCTACGGCAAGCCCGGCGCCTACGGCGTGGTAACGATGCCCTACAACGTGCGCGACGGCATCAACATCTTCCTGGCGGGCTTCATCCCCACGGAGAACCTGCGCTTCCGCGAGATGGAGCTGTCCTTCAAGGTGGCGCAGACCGCCGAGGACACGATGAAGCGCGGCAAGCGCGACGCGCAGTACAAGTACGAGGCGATGACGAAGACGCTGCAGGGCAAGGGCCACACCTTCAAGCTGCACGTGGAGGCGGGCAACTTCAGCGAGTCGGAGATCATCGTGATGCTGGGCGAGAACGGCACGGGCAAGACCACCTTCATCCGCATGCTGGCCGGTCTCATGAAGAGCGACGAGGAGGAGGCGGGCCAGGCGCCCTCCATCCCCGCGCTGTCCGTGTCCTACAAGCCGCAGACCATCTCGCCCAAGTTCGAGGGCAGCGTGGAGATGCTGCTGCAGACGAAGATCCGCGCCGCGTACAACCACCCGCAGTTCAAGAGCGACGTGCTCAACCCCATGTCCATCGACGGCATCCTCGAGCAGCCGCTGAAGGTGCTGTCGGGCGGCGAGCTGCAGCGCGTCGCCATCATCCTCGCGCTCGGCAAGCCTGCCAACATCTACCTGATCGACGAGCCCTCCGCCTACCTCGACTCCGAGCAGCGTATCGTCTGCGCCCGAGTGGTTATACAAAACTCATTTCACGCGTAGGTCATCAAGCGCTACATCCTGCACGCCAAGCGTACTGCGTTCGTGGTGGAGCACGACTTCATCATGGTGGGGTGAATGGAGGGGTGTGAGGCATAGGCCACCTACCTGGCGGACCGCGTCGTCGTGTACGAGGGCAAGCCCGGTATTGAGTGCACGGCCAAGGCGCCCGAGGTGCTCGTGTCCGGCATGAACCGCTTCCTGAAGCACCTGTCCATCACCTTCCGTCGCGACCCCAACAACTTCCGCCCGCGCATCAACAAGCAGGACTCCCAGAAGGATAAGGAGCAGAAGTCCAGTGGCAACTTCTTCTTCATGGAGGATTAAGTGCGGGTGTTTTTCCAGTCTTTGTTTCTACTCACATAATCCAGCTCCTGCCCTTGTCGACTTCACCCCTTCGTTCTGGAGAGACAGAATGGGACGAGACCAAGCTCACTTTCCCGGTAAAATGTGGCATGGGAACGAAAACCAATAACGCGCAAATGGACCCGATTGCACGGAATGGGGACAGACACACAAATACACACAACTGGACCAAGGGGAGTCGCTCTGATGGGAGAAATAAAGGCATCCTACAAGAACATTCTCGATGACCTACTGCGGCAGGAGTGTAACAAGCACTGCGCCGATTGTGGTGCTGCGAGTAGCCAGTCACGCCAGTTGATTCACGCGTAGACCCCCGCTGGGCGTCGGCGACGCTTGGCGTTTTTATCTGCATCCGCTGCAGCGGAATTCACAGAAACTTGGGTGTTCACATTTCCTTTGTCCGTTCCGTTTCCCTGGACAGTTGGAAGAGCGAGCATATCCGCAACATGCAGAGATGGGGAAACAAGCGAGCCAACGAGTATTGGGAGTACAACCTCCCGAAATCGTATCCTCGTCCCACGGAAAACAGCTCGATGGCCGACCTGGAGAAGTTTATCAAGGCGAAGTACGTGAAGAAGCTGTGGGTGCGAGATGCGCACAGCGACGACAGCTACAGCGACTACTCCTACTCCGAGGACGAGCAGCCAGTGAGGACCACGCCCAAAACGCCTACGTCCTCCCTGAGCGCCATTCGCCCGTCAACCCCCCGTACTCCCACCGGGCTGAGCAGTCTCTCGAAGAAGAACAAGCTGCCGCCGAGCCCCATGGACGAGCTCTTCATGAGCCTGACTCTGAAGTCTCCCGCTTCGCCGACGGAGGACTCGAGGAGCCACAGCGATGAGGCCAACCTCCCTCGCCACACGGGCTCCATTTCGTCTCTGTACAGTAAGAAGAGTCCGACGGCCGTTTCCCCTTCAGCGGGTAGTAATGGAGAGAAGTGAGTGCAGGAAAGTGCGCGTTGTATTTTAATTCTATTTACCTGCATGGGAGTGTTGGAACAAACAGTCCATCGCGATGGATCATCCCGACTCACCTTCCGCCCACCTCTAGAATTCAAATCCCTATTGCATCCGCACGCTTCTGGAGAGTACGGCCGTTCCCGCTTCAATGTGGTCTAGAGGTCATAGGATTGCAGTGCCCCAAACAAGATGCATCATCTTTAGCAAATCGATCAAGTTGTTTGATTCATCCCTCTGTAGCTCTACGGGGAAATCGCTCATGAGAAGAGTTCCGTACCAATGATATGTTCCGACTTGTTTATATCGATATATAGGGGCGCCGTTCCCGTCTAAAGGGTAAAACAGGCACGATGCGGCTACTTTCGCGGGACGGTCCTTTGTAACATTCTGGAACAAGGATTCGTCCTTCACTGGGAAGAGGGACAGGAAATCCGCCATGTCTCTTCACACAAGGGAGAAATCTGTTCCCTCCAAGTGGTTGCCAACAAACAATCGAATAACACGTAGTTGCGGTTACAGCGTATAAAGACTCGTGTTACTAATGCGGACTTAGTACTTGGGGAAGAACTGTCCGTAGGCAAGATATCTCTTCTGAAGCTCGAAAGCGGTGCAAGCAATGGAGAACAGGGGAGCCTGGACGCACATACGGGGCACAGCACCCTTGTACAGACCCTTGATGCCCTCCGTCTTGAAGATCTTCTTGAACATGTCGAAGAACTTGACTTCCAGCTTGTTGCCCTTCTCGGCCTGCACACGAGTCTTGATCACATCCATGGGCGTCATCAGACCAGCAGCGAAGCATCCAGCGACCATACCAGCCGTCAGCAGACCGCCCAGAGGAATGTTACCGTGCTCGTCCATGAACCAGTTCTGCATCGTGGCGTTCAGGGGGAAGAAGATCATGGAGTAGGGCACATCACGCAGCAGAGTGATGGTGGAGCCCTTGTACATGCCCTTGATGCCCAGGTCCTTGCACACTACACCTAAAAGGATGGAAGAAGCCGCTACCCTGCCACAGTCCAGTGCGCTGCTCCTTAGGCAGAGTCGCCTGCACCTGCATACGAATCTTGGTGATTTCCATAGGGTTGGTGGCAATCACCTGGCAGAAACCAGCGCCTACGCATGACGCGCCCCGCTCTCACCCACTAGCGCCAGCAAGAATACCGTTGTACCACGCGACGTTGCCGTCCTCATCAGCGGTAGCCTCGCGAACGTAATCGTTCACAGCCAACTTAATGGCCTTCTCAGGAGTGACGCCAATAATATTGGCCAGAATGCCTCTGCGCGTCAACTATACGCCAAGGACAAACCTGTAGAAACCAGCAGCTCCCTCCTCTCTGCAAATCGTCTTGAAGCAATCCCAAGGACCCTTGTACTTCATCGGACCGGTCGTCTGTCTCTACCCATTATGAAGCGGTGGAAATAACACCTGAAGACGCGTCTTGATCATATCCAACGGATAGACAATGGAAGTACCGATGATGCCAGCAATACCACCCACAATCAGCTTCTGGACAAAGGGAACCTTCACCGTGACCACTCATTCACATTGCTCACCTTTTTCACTTCCTTCTTGGACATAGCTCAAAGAGCAACACAAAAGAGATTTCTTATGAAAGTGGAATCAGCGTACCACCTCCGTCAAAACATGGAATAACCGCGGTTTCCGCGATGAATCAGTTGCTTCTTCACTCCTTCGTATTTCGGAGGATTAGCATTGTGGTTGACATGCATAGGGCCTGAGATTGCTAGTGGCAAGAGCCGGACGTGTTTCTCCAATTCCCAAATGGAACTGAGGATACAGATAGTTTGCACCGAATTCGCTTCTATGTGAGTGGTTAGGTGCAAAAGACACAATAGGAGCGTCTCTGACGTGAGTGACCCAAACACTCCAACCGATTATGCACACATGCATAACAGAAGGAGAGAAGAATGATGCCCTTCATAAACAACGAATCCACGCATCCAATCCCATTCCGTTGAAAACTCTTCGAATAGACTGATCCTATCATATACACCTCGTTTACTCTATTCTCTACGTGATTTCTGGGGCCCTTCTCGTTTTCGACTCCAATCAACGACCACTGAACGTGCGCCAATTCGTCCCTTTTTCTGCAGTAGAAGCGACTGAATCGCACTCCTCTCTGTAGTTCCCCTCCACTCGTCCTCATTCCTAGTTTGGATTCATTCATTCGTTTCCGTCTTTCCATATACGAGATCCCTTTGATTTGAAAGAATGGACAATCGTAAGTGTTCTTCTCACTCACTATGATGCGCTAGTTGACGAGGAAATCCGTAAGAACCAACTGGAACGCAAGGTGGAGAATGGCGAGTTGGCGAGCTTCGGAGAGAAATACGCAGGCCAGTTCGATAAAGATATCTACACAGCGGAAGATAAAGGTACGCTTTTTGAGTGGGCGTGAGGGACAGACAAATACGTCGACGAAGTGATCGACGAGGACGAAAACGAGGATGCCGAGAAGGAGGACTATTCTGGCTTGTACGGCAATACGGACATCGCGTGAGCGAGTAGACATCCCGCAACCATCCAGCGCCGAAGAAAGGAGGAGGCGGACGCGCGCGAAAACGAGATGGACGAGATGCGGCTGCAGGGCGGTTCGATGAAGGTGAACACCCGCATCGCGGACCGCGAGAACGACTACCAGCGCCAGCACCGCAAGCGCACGATGAGTCCGGAGGTGGGCCTGCGCCGTGCTGATGAAGAATAGAGGAGCGACCCGTACAAGGAGGGCGCGCCGTCGCGCGGGTACAAGGAGGTGATGAAGGAGAAGCTACTGAAGGAGGAGGAGGCGGACGTGTACAAGCAGATCGTGGAGAAGGAGAAGGAGGAGCAGGAGCGCCAGGTGCCCGCGCCGCCGCGGCCTCACGCGTAGAGCCAGAAGCGCGACGAGCCCGACGCGAAGCCCGTCTCCAAGTGGGACGCCCCCACGCCCACGCGCAGTAGCACTGGCACTGCCAGCACTGCCAGTGAGACGCCGACACAGCGCAGCTGGGCGGAGACGCCGGCGCGCGGCGACTGGGACGTGGGCGCGCGCACGGTGGACGGCACGCCGGGCGGCAAGCGCTCGCGCTGGGACGAGACGCCGGCGTCGCGCGCGTTCGGGAGCGGGACGGCGACGCCGCTGCTGAGCGGCGGACAGACCCCGCTGGCGGG
>ERZ827156.1937-NODE-1937-length-22726-cov-9.156985_pt1 | contig 22726 bp, 23 predicted proteins | sample MGYA00519919_ERZ827156 | MGnify/ENA primary metagenome ERZ827156 (study PRJEB31778, sample SAMEA3449269) | human gut metagenome | biome: human gut; feature: human-associated habitat; material: faeces | place: United Kingdom | collected 2010/2012 ...
TGGTCATTTAAACAATATCATTTTTGTGCTCTCTTTTCAATATTTTATTTTCAATATATTTGTGACATATCTATTTTAAACCTATATTTTTACATATTTTACTATATCTATGTTGCTGTTTTTGCTTCTATTTACCATAGTATTGTATACTTTATCTCTTAACTCTTCCTTTGCTTGTTTTTCATTTAACTCTTTATTTGCATAAAAAGGACCATCAATATATGTTACAATTTTTGCTTTATCTTTCTTTTTTCCAAAAGCTTGATAAGTATTTGTCATACAAAATACTGGTACATCCAATTTTACCGGGTACTTAAAAGATACAGATTTAAAGTTTCTTATCTTTGTGTAATATGGCCAAATATGAGCCTCTGGATAAATTGTAATTGACTGGTTGTTTCTTATTCTTTTTTCTATTGCATCTAGAAAATTTTTAGCAGCATTTTTACTCCCTGGAACAGGAATTGCTCCTAACATTTCTATTATTTTTCCAAAAGGTTTTATAGAAATGTTTTCTGGGTTTACTATAAAAAAATTTCTTTTAGGGTATATTGGCACACTTGGTATCATAGTGTCTGCAAAAGGTTGTGTATGATTTACATACACAAAATACCCTTTATTTTTATATGTTTTTAACTTTTCTTTTCCTTTATATTCAATCCTAAACTTTATTTTTGGATATAAAATTTTCAAAGGCATACTTAATATATTTTGAAAAATAAAGCTCATAAAATTCCATAGTGGACTTTTTATATATTTATATTTTTCATCTATCTTTTTTGCTTTAATTTTCGCTTTTGAAAATTCATCATTTAGTTCATCATTATAATAAATAACTTTAACATCTTTCACTTTATTTTTTTATTAAAACCCTCCTATTTTTTCTTTATCTATTGTTGTATATTCTAGTGGAATTTCATAAAATTCTTCATATACTTTTTTCCAAATTTCAAAATTTTTATCTTTCATAATTTCTACATTTTCTTTTTGTGACAAATTTTCATCTGGGTAGATTGGTGGTTTAATGTTAATAATGTATTCTTGTACTGGGAAACCATCTTCTCCTAGAAAATCACTATCTTCCATTGTTATAAATATTGGCAAAACAGGCACATTGTTTCTTGAAGCCAATTTAAAAGCCCCATTTTTTAGTGGTTTTGGTTTTTTATAATTCCACCATAAACTTTGTTCTGGATAAATTAATATATAATCTCCCCTTTGTAAAATTGTATCTACAGCTTTAACAAATTCAACCATAGTTCTTTTATTTGAACTTAATGGAAGTGTATCACAATTTCTGAAGAAAAATCCATATAATCCTGGAAAATTTGTATAATTTCCTTCTCTAATTACCTTATATAATTTGTGTTTTTTAGATTTTCCTGCAGTTCTAAAAACTTCTTCTATAGAAAAAGAATCAAAAGGGTTAAAATGATTGCATGTTATCATAGCTCCTGTTTCAAGATTTTTTAAATTTTCTATTCCTTTTATGTTTTTAATAATTAGCTTATTATCTTTTAATATTCCATTTAAAAATCTTTCTCCCATTCTATTTGCAACCCTATTTTTTAATTTACTATAATGTTTAGTTTTAAGATAATCTACATTGTCTGGTGTAAGCTCTATTGTAGGTGGATCGTCTTCTGCGTCAACATCGAATTTGCCTTGTTTTTCTAAATCTTCTATTTTTTCTATTATTTGCATTCTTTCTTTTGTTTTTTCATTATTAAAATTGTTGTTTACTTTTCTTAAAATTCTATCATCGCCTACACAGCTATTTTCTTTTTGAGCAAGTTCCCTTAATGCTTTTTCCGCTTCTCTATCTTGAAACCTTTCTTCTTCAGTGTAACTATCTTTTATTTTTTGGATTTCATCTAAAAACTCTGTTTTTCTAGCATATTCCCAAAAATACTCTTTATATTGCACATCTTCAAATCTCCATGGTTTATATGCAAAATTATAATGAATAATCTTTATATCTTCTTTATTTATTTTTCTATTTATAACTGGCATTATATCCCATTGATTATTTATTAAAGTAACTCTTCCTTTACAAAGCCTATTTAAATAATCTTGATCTTGTGCTACTGAAAACTTTACAGTTCCAAGTAAATATAAAAATTTATCTTGAAAATTGAACTTTCTTAATTGGTCTAAATTCATAAGCAAAATTCCAGCATTAAAGTAATTTTGATATTTTACAACTCCAACAACTTTTTCTGCATATTCTTGAAATACTTTATTATATTGAATTATATCATCTGGTGCTGCTGCAACTAAGTTTGTCCCAATTTCAGTATTATATAATTGAGAAATATCTCCTAAAACTACTATATCACTATCTAAATATAAAACCTTGTCATATTGTGGATATAATTCGGGTAGAAACATTCTAAAATAAGTAGTATTTGTGTAATAATCTCTAGTATATAACTTATCTTGCACCTTTTTTATATAATAACTTAAATTAACAAATTCAATATTCACATTTTCTGTTTCAAATTTTTTTATTTTTCTTACATTTTTTTCTTTTACATTCGTATGTAAAACTTTTATAATATACTCATATTCTTTACTTGCATTTTCTATTAAAGACTTGATAGCAACAGCTAAAAATGGTATATACCCATCATCAATCGCAAAAAATATTGGTATTACATTTTTTCCTTTATTCATTAAAATTTATTCCTTTCCAATGTTTTCTTTTTGTATATTATATTTCTTTTTTATTTCCATATATTCTTCTAAATCTTTATCAAATGTATAACATTTCAATACTTTATGGACTTGATCTATATGCCATTGTTTATAATTTTCAGTATGTGGGTAAGGCAAAAACATTAAACGCTTGCAAAAATGGCATATAACTGTATCTTTTTTATTAAATTTAGATTGCTCATTAAAAATTCTTGGAATAATCTTCTTTTTAGTTGTTGATTTATATATTGCATCTTGGTCTGCAAAAAGCATTTTTTTTGTTCTTAATAAATTTCGTGCTTTTTCAAAAAGTTTTGTCTTTTTTATCTCTTTCATGTTAAATAGAAGCATTCCTGCATTTATATAGTCTGGCCAAATAATCCAGCAACCATATTTTTCTTTTACTGCTGCATATTCATAACCTGAAATATCAATATTATATAATTTTGAAATATCATCTGCTACCATTATATCAATATCTAAATATAAAAATTTTTCTGGCATATTTGGAACCAGGTCTGCTAAAGTTCTAAGCAAAGTGTATGGTGTGCAGTATGCGTCTTCGTTTTTACCCAATCCTAATTCTTTTTCATAAATTTTTGTAACATCTATTTTTTGTACTCTATTTTTTTCATTTTTTGATTTTACAACTTTATTTAGAATTTCTATTTGTTCATCTGTTATGCTTAAGTATTCAGAATTTATTCTTTCCAAATTCATCGTAAATATGTAGCAATTTATTATTTCTGCTGTTCTATTAGTTATTGAAATTAATTGAGTTAATGCACCATCAAAAACCTTCTTATTTCCACATAGCAGTAGGTTTACCATGTTTTATATCATTCCTTTCAATTACATCTTCCAAGATAATAATTTTTCTTTCCTCTTTTTACTACCACAAATGTTCCATCAATAAATAAATCTTTTGTAATTATTTTATCTTGTTCTTGGCATTTTTTACCATTTATTGAAATTGCTCCATTTTGTATAAATTCTCTAGCTTCTCTTTTACTTGAAGCTGCCCCAACATTAACTATTAAATCTACAATTCCTATATTGCTTTCTACATCTTTCATATCTTGTTCATCAAATAAATCCAAAATATCTTGTTTTGTTAAATTTTCAAAATCATTATTAAATAAGCTATTTGCTAGTTTTTCTGCTCTTTCATATTCTTCTTTTCCATGTAAGAATGTAATAATTTCTCTTGCTAATGCTTTATGTGCCTCTCTTAATTCTGGATGTTCATTATTTTTCTTTTCATACTCTTCAATTTCTTCTTTACTTAAAAAAGTATATATTTTTAAATAGTCTATAACCATTGAATCTTCAACATTTACGAAAAATTGATATAATTTATAACTAGATGTTTTATTTTTATCAAGCCATAATGCATTTCCTTCACTTTTTCCAAACTTCTTTCCTTGTGAATCTGTAACAAGTGGCATTGTAAAGCCATAAACTTCGTCTCCAGTTGACCTTCTAATTAAATCAATTCCTGCTGTTATATTTCCCCATTGGTCTGAACCGGCACATTGTAAATCCACACCTTTATGTTCATGTAAATATTTAAAATCTAATGCTTGTAAAATCATATATGAAAATTCAGTATATGTTATACCAGATTCTAACCTTCTTCTTATTATGTCTTTATCTAACATATAATTTATATTAAAATATTTTCCATAGTCTCTTAAAAAATCTATTAAATTAATATCTTTATACCAATCATTATTGTTTACAACTTCAAACCCAAATATTTTTTCAACTTGTTTTTTTAATAGCTCAAAATTTTTAAGTACAGTTTCTTTACTTGCCATAGCTCTTTCTGTTGTAGGTCTTGGATCTCCTATCATTCCTGTTCCTCCACCAACTAAAAGTATTGGTGTGTGACCAGCATTTTTTAATCTTTTAGAAATCAGAAAACTTGATAAATGGCCAACATGTAAGCTATCTGCTGTTGGGTCTGTCCCAATGTAAAATGTTAATCCTCCTTTATTTAATTTTTCTTCTAGCTCTGGGCTAGATATATCTTTTATTAAACCTCTCCATTTTAAATCTTCTACTACTGTCAATTTCTATTCCTCCTTTATTTATTCTCATTTAATTCTTCTTTTAAATATTCATATACATAACTTGAAGACTCATAATACAAGTGTGTTTTAAAATCATTTAATTTTTCAAATGTTTTAGAGTTATAAACAAGCTCCATAGCTTCTTCCATAGATATATGATTGTCTTCAATTAAATATTGTATTAAATCTTGAGTTATGCACTCTACTAAATAATTTAATTTTTCTATAACCATTTTTATACCTCTCTTAAATATTTTAAAGCCTTTTCTGAATGAAATGAATATTGGTCTGTTAATTCTTTATATGTAAGTTCATTTATTAATGTGTCTATGTTAATTAATCCATTTACAAAAGTTCTAAACAATACGATAATATCATCATCTGCAACTGGTCCAATTACTAAATCGTATTTATTATCTATATTACATTCTTTACTCTGGGGAAATTTAAAATTTCTATCCCTATTATTTAAAATAAATTTTGCCCATTCTTCTGAAGGCTCATCAAATTTTTTGATTTTTATTTCTTTATCCAGAAAAACTTTTTCATCTAATTCATATGTATTTACAGTTTTTATTCCGTCCTTGTCTTCTAACCACTCTTTCCGCCATAAATTCTGCCTGTTTTTTTATTGTAGTACAATAAAAACCTTGTCCAAAATCTTTATATGGTTTGCATTTTGTTAAATCAATTACATCTATTTTTAAATTTGAACCATGGTATAATATCATTTTATATTCCCTCCATTATTAATACATACTTGTTTTAAATCATCAATGGCGTCATCTATTCCAACAGTGTGTTCTGCCTCATAATTTTCCTTTAAAAACTTTATTCCTTTATATTCTTTTAAATACATATATGCTTCTTTACTAGTAATTTTACATCTTTTTGCAAATTCGTTTATGCATATTACTATATAATTGATAATATTCTTTTCTTGTTTAGACATTTTCACCTTTTTCCTCCAAAATTTTATTACTTACTTATTATACTACAAATTGTTATAATTTTTCAATAATTTATATAATTTTTCCTCCACCTAAAACAATATCTCCTAAATAAAATACTGCAGATTGGCCTGGGGTCGGAGCTCTATTAGGCTCTTCAAATTTAATTTTAATTCTATTTTCGTCTTGCACAATCTTTGCCTTTGTTTGAAGCATTGAATACCTAGTTTTAACATCCACATCAATCCAGTCTTCTATTTTGTCCACTAATAGTAAATTAATATCTTCAACTTCAATTTCTTTTTTATATAAATCTTTTTGTTCTCCTACTATAACTTCATTTTTTTCATAATTGAAACCAACAACAAATAATGGCACTTTGTTTGAAATACCTAAACCTTTTCTTTGTCCAATTGTATAATTATAAAGTCCATTATGCTTTCCTAAAATTTCTCCATTTGTATTTACAATATTTCCTTTCTTTGGTTTTATATCAGAATTTATTTCTAAAAACTTTTTATAATTTCCATCTGGTATAAAACATATATCTTCTGAATCCGGTTTATTTGCGACCTTTAGTTTTTTCTCTAGAGCTATTTTTCTTATTTGCTCTTTATTCTCAAAATCTCCTAAAGGAAAAATAATGTGCTCTATTAGTTCTTTAGGAATATTCCATAACACATAACTTTGGTCTTTTTTTCCAGCTTTAGATTTTTTTATTACACATCTTTTAAACTGTTCATTAAATTCAGTTTTTGCATAATGACCTGTTGCAATGTAATTACAACCTAATTCTTTTGCTTTATCCCACATAAAACCAAATTTCATATATTTATTACATTCTATGCATGGGTTTGGAGTTTTACAGCAAGAATAACAATTTATAAAATCATCTATTACATATTTTTGAAACTCATTTTTATAATCATATGTAAAATGAGGTATTCCAATAGTATTGCAAACATTTTTAGCGTCTAAATATGTATTTACATTACAGCAACTACTACCCCTATATAGTTCTAAAGTTGTTCCAACTACTTCATACCCATTTTCTTTTAATAAAATAGCAGAAACAGAGCTGTCTACGCCTCCACTCATACCAAGTAGCACTTTTTTTTCTTCCATAACTATTTATCCCTTCTTAAATTTTAGTCTTTCTTTACTTTTTCTAACATATCTTCTATAGTATGCCATGCAAGTAAAGCACATCTAACTCTAGCAGGCATATTAGCAACATTTCTAAAAGCAATCGCCTCTTCTAAAATTTTAAGTTTTTCTTCATCTTTTTCTTCTCTTTTTATCATTTCTATAAATGTTTCAATAATTTTCTTTGCCTCTTCTATTGTTTTCCCTTTTAAAGTATCTATCATAATAGAAGTTGAAGCTTGTGATATTGCACACCCATGACCAGTAAAAGCCATGTCTGCTATTTTGTTTCCATCTAGCTTTAACTCTAAAGTTATTTCATCTCCGCAATTCGGATTATGCCCAAGCTCTTGATAATCTGCATTTTCAAGTTTCTTTTTATTATATGAATTCATACTATGTTCCATTATTAATTCATTATATATATTTGTTAAATCTTCCATTTTATCTAATTCCTCTCAAATTTTGAGTCAATCTAAAATTCGTTTTTATTTTCTCAACTCTTTATATAATTTTTAAACATCTCATAAGCTTTATTTAAGCTACTTACAAGCTTGTCTACATCTTCTTTTGTATTATAAAAATAGAAACTTGCTCTACAAGTAGAATCTAGCCCCATATACCTTAACAACGGTTGTGCACAATGGTTTCCTGAACGTACACAAACACCATAAGAATCTAATATGCTTGCAACATCATGTGGATGAACTCCTTTAATATTAAATGAAATAACTCCAGAATGATTCTTTATATTGGGTGTTAAATATAAATCTAAATATTCCAATTTAGATAATTCTTGTCTTGCATATAATAAAACTTCTTCCTCTAATTCATGTATTGTTTTATATCCAATATTTTTAATATATTCAATTGCCGCTCCTAAGCCTACAACTCCTTCTACATTTTGAGTTCCTGCTTCAAATTTATTTGGAAGTGGTGCAAAAGTTGTATATTGTTCATAAACATATTCTATCATATCACCACCCATAATAAATGGTTCCATTTTATTTAAAATTTCCCTTTTACCATAAAGGACACCAATTCCTAAAGGAGCTAGCATTTTATGTCCAGAAAACACCGCAAAATCACAATCTAAATCTTGAACATCAATTTCAAAATGTGGAATGCTTTGAGATAAATCTACAACAACCACCGCACCTTTTTTATGTGCATATTTTATAATTTCTTTAATATTATTTATAGTTCCCAAAACATTTGAAACATGAGTTATTCCAACTATTTTAGTTTTATCTGTAATTTTTGATTTAATTTCTTCTTCACTTAACTCAAAATCTTTATTAATATACATATAATTTAATTTAGCACCTTTAGCTTTTGCAACTTTTTGCCAAGGAACAAGGTTTGAGTGATGTTCCATAATTGATAAAACAATTTCATCATCTTGTTTTATATTTTCCATACCATAAGAATATGCAATTAAATTTAAGCTTTCTGTAGCATTTTTAGAAAAGATAATTTCTTCTGGAAATCTTGTATTTATAAATTTTGCTATTTCTTTTCTTGTATTTTCATATACTTCTGTTGCTTCAATACTTAAATTATATGCTCCCCTATGAGGGTTTGCATTATATCTCTCATAAAATTCTTGAACTCTATTTATTACTTGTATTGGTTTTTGTGAAGTTGCACCACTATCTAAATAAGTTATCATATTATTTTCCAAAAGCGGAAAATCTTTTTTTATTTCTTCTACTGTTTTCATTTTTACCAATTCCTTTCTATCTTACTCATTCCAATATGCCAACTTTAAAAATGAATTCATTAACTTTCTCCTTCTACTCTAATTTTTTATCAATTTCTTTTAAGATTTTTTCTTTTAATTCTTTATCTTCTATTTTATCTAAAACCTTATTAAATTTTGCTCTTACCATAAGTTTTAGTGCTTCTTTTTCTGAAAAGCCTCTACTCATTATATAAAACAATTCCTTTGGTCCTACTTTTCCTGTTGCAGTAGAATGGTTTCCTTCCACATCTTCTTCTGTGCATAAAAGCATTGGAAGAGCTATAGATTTTGCTGTTTCGGATAAAATCATACAATATTCATTTTCGTCTCCTTTTGCTTTTTTTGAGCCTTTTTTAAAATCTATTGTTCCTTTAAAATGCTTTTTACAATTATCTTTTATTGCCCCTTGCACATTTATGTTTGCCTCTGTTTTTTCTCCAAAAAGTTCTGCAATATAATTTAAATCTAGTATCTGATTATCTTTTCCCAAATAAATTGCATCTAAATTACTTTTTGCCTTTAACCCTTTTATATTAGAATAATAATTTGAAACAGAATTTTTGCCACCAAAATCTATTATTGTAAAATCTAAATTTGCTTCATCTTCTAACACATTTTCTATAGCAACAAAATTAGTTGAATTTGTATTTAATAAATTCACAAAAACAATTCTTAAATTTGCTGAATTTTCACACCTTATATTTATTTGGCTATTATTAAAATGTGTATCATCATCTTTAGATTCATATTTTAAAATAACCACTCCGTTTGAACCTTCAAAAGCCTCTATTTCTATATTGCAAACCAAACTACTATTTTCTTTATTAAAGTCAAAATTAACTTCAACCATTTCTTCTTTTTTTATTTCTATTTTTATATTTTTATTTGAATTTTCTTGAATTTGTTTATATATTTTTTTAGATAACCCATATTTTAATTTTTTTAAATTTACTTTTTCTTCTGAAATTTTTCCTTTTAAAATATGAAGTTCATCAAATTTACCTATATTATTTGGTAAATTAAATTCTTTTAAATTTATATTGTTTATTTCATAATTTCTCGATGTTCTAATCGGTGTTTCATTAATAATCATTTTATTATCCTTTCTTTAAGCTACCCTATACTACCTTCAAGCTCTAAATTAATTAAGCCATTCATTTCTACCGCATATTCAATAGGAAGTGCCTTTGAAATTGGGTCAGCAAAACCTCTTACTATCATAGCTTTAGCGTCTTCTTCTGACAACCCTCTACTCATTAAATAAAAAATTGCTTTATCACTTATTTTTCCTATTTTTGCCTCATGCGAAAATTCCACTTCATCTGTTCTAACATCATTTACAGGTATTGTATCAGACCTTGAAATATCGTCTAACATTAAAGACTCACAAGATACTGAACATTTAGAATTTTTTGCATTTTCATTAATTTTTACCTGTGCACGGTATGTTGCCACACCTCCATTTTTAGATATGGATTTTGAATTTACAACACTAGACGTGTTTTTAGCATTATGAACCACTTTGAAACCTGTGTCTAAATTTTGCCCTTTTCCCGCAAAAGAAATTCCCGTATACTCTGTTTTTGCACCTTCTCCATTTAAAATACTCATTGGGTAAAGCATTGATATTTTAGACCCAAATGACCCAGATACCCAATCAACTTGTGCTCCCTCTGAAATTAAAGCTCTTTTTGTATTTAAATTAAGCATATTTTTTGACCAATTTTCTATTGTAGAATATCTTAAATATGCATTTTTCTTAACAAATAATTCAACACAACCAGCATGTAAATTTACCTTATTATATTTTGGTGCAGAACACCCTTCTATAAAGTGAAGTGATGCACCTTCATCTACTATAATTAAAGTATGCTCAAACTGTCCCGATTCTGGCGAATTTAATCTAAAATATGATTGCAGCGGAACTTTTACTTTAACTCCTTTTGGAACATAAACAAAAGAGCCTCCTGACCACACTGCTCCATGAAGTGCAACAAATTTATGGTCATATATTGGAACACATTTCATAAAATGTTTTTTTACTAAATCTGGGTATTGTTTTAAAGCCGTTTCCATATCTGTGTATATTACACCTTGTTCTAAAAGCTCTTGTTTCATACTATGATACACAACTTCTGAATCATACTGTGCCCCTACACCTGCTAAAGACCTTTTTTCTGCTTCAGGTATACCTAATTTATCGAAAGTAGATTTTATATCTTCTGGCACATCTTCCCAATTTCCAGTCATTTTGGTTTTTGGACGTACATATGTTGCAATCTCGTCCATATTAAGTTCAGTTAAATCAGGTCCCCACGTTGGAAGCTCTAGCTTTTCATACACTTCTAGTGCTTTTAATCTAAATTCTTTCATCCAGTCTGGGTCATTTTTCTGTTTTGAAATTTCTTTTATTATTTCAGGGGTTAAACCCTTTTTTATTTTAAATTCATAATTATCTTTATTTTTTATGTCATATATATTTCTGTTTATTTCTTCCAATTTAGTTTTCATAATATTGTCCTTTCTACTTGCATTTTTTGTTTTTTTGTGATATAATAATTGCTAATTGGGTTGTCTCACACCCAGGCAATGCCCTACTAAGTGAGGTATGTGCATAAAGGAGGTTTTATGTTCAAAAAATGGAAACAAAAATGTGCGGATCTGGAGTTTAAACTCCACTGTGAGCAGGCAATGGTGAAAAACCTGCTCCAAGAGCGGGATTTTCTTATTGCTCGGAATGCCGAGTTAAATGCTGTCAACATTCGCTTGGATAGCCAAATCCAAGCCATTCGTAAAAACCGGAGAGCGGTATTTCCGCCCACTCCTAGTCCGCAGGAACCTGTCTCTCGTAGATGAGATGACAGGATTTCCTCTCCCCCACCTCAATTGAGGTGGGGTTTCTTTTGTTCTAATCCTTATAAATTCCATACCCATTTTCCTCAATTTCTTTTGCAAGCTTACCTGTTCCCGTTTTTACAATTTTGCCATTTACTAAAACATGTACATAATCTACCTTTAAATTATGAAGTATTTTTGTATTATGTGTTATAATTAAAACAGCATTATTTTCATTTTTAAACATTTCTATTCCTTTTGAAACAGTCTTAATTGCATCCACATCTAACCCAGAATCTGTTTCATCTAAAATGGCAAGTTTTGGGTTTAAAACTAGCATTTGTAAAATTTCATTTTTCTTTTTTTCTCCACCAGAAAAACCAACATTTAAGCTTCTTTCTGCATATTCAGTATTCATTTTCAACTCTTGCATATATTTTTTTACTTCATCTTTAAAACTAAATATTTTTACTGGTTTTCCCGTTATTTTATTTTTTGCATATTTCAAAAAATTGTTTACCGTTATTCCCGGAATTTCTTCAGGAAGTTGAAAAGACATAAAAATACCTTTTCTTGCAATTTCATCTGTTTTTAAATTTGTTATATCTTCTCCTTCAAACATTATGTTTCCTTGTGTTTTTTTGTATGCAGGGTTATTTAAAATTGCATTGGCAGTTGTAGTTTTCCCAGAACCATTTGGTCCCATAATAACATGAATTTCTCCTTTATTTATTTTCAAATTAATTCCTTTTAAAATTTCTTTTGTGTCTGCATTTACATATAAATTGTTTATTTCTAATAATGAATTTTCCATTTTGTTATTCTTCCTCTCCTTTATTATTTAAATCTCTTTTCTTTTATTTCTAGCACAGGTACGACACCTTTCTTTATTAATATCATAATCACAATCTAAATCATTTAGATTCAATACTTTATGAATATATTTTGCTAATTTATTTAAAGTATTATCCTCAATTGTTAATTTTATTTTTTCCGCTTCTATATGTGCTTTTTCTTCATCTAACTCTATTACATCTTTTAAAAACAAATATAAAATATCATAAGCTTCTAATATTTTTTTGGCTAAATCTTCTCCTTGTTTAGTTAATTCAATTTTACCATATGTTTCATAATTAACTAATTTTTCAGATTTCAAATTATTCAAAGCCTTGTTTACACTGGGTTTTGAGCAATTCATTAAATCTGCAACATCTGTAACTCTAATTTCGCCTTTTTTTATTTTTAAAACATACATAGTTTTTATATATTCTTCTAATGCTTTTGAAATCATAACTTTCTCCTTAAATGTTAACTTCGGTTAACATTATATTACACATTATTAAAATTGTCAAGCTATCAAAAAAATCTTTGAAAGTTATTTTATATCAAAAATAACTTTCATAACTCCACCATCTAAAAACCTACTAAAAATATTCTTCAAAATAATAAGCACAATTGGACCAATAAACAAACCAATCACACCCATAAACTTAAAACCTGTATACATAGCAGCAATTGTAAAAATTGGATGAATTCCAATATTCCCACTTACAATTTTAGGTTCTATAAACTGTCTTACAACAGACATTACTATCCATAAAACAATAATAGCTACACCTAGCTTAAAATCTCCATTTAAGGCAGATACTACTCCCCATGGTACCATTGCCGTTCCTGAACCAAGAATTGGAAGAGCGTCAATAAAAGCAATTCCAAGTGCAATAAGAAGTGGAAACTTAACTGAAAAGTTTAGAAAATACAAGATATACAAGCCAATTAAACAAATTATAAAAGAAATAAAAACAAGTGTAGCTTGAGCTTTTAAATATCCTCCTAAAACTTTTATAAGCTCTCTTAAGTGTTTTGACAATTCCTTCATCCATTTTTCCGGCAAATGATGTTCCAACTCATCTAAAATATAAATTTTATCTGTGCAAATAAAATATAAAGCAAGAATTGTTATAGAAAAATATATTGCAATAGCCGGAATTGATGTGATGCTACTTACAAAATTTGTAAAAAAAGCTTGAATCCATTTTGCTAAACTATTTAGCACCGAAAATGCCGTATTTTTAGCTATATCTAACAATTCAGATGGTATTTTTAAACTATCTATATTAATATTACCAACCCAATTTTGAATTTGGCTATATGCCTTATTATAATAATCATTAAAGCTCCTTAACAAATTAGTAGATTCAGAAGCAAGTGTTATAACTCCCCAAATAAGAATGCCAATAATTATTCCAAATGTTATTATAAACACAATAATAGAACTTAGCCTTCTTGAAAACTTAAATTTTTTCATAAGTTTTTTAATACCCGGTTCCATAAAAAGAGATATTATAAAAGCTATTAAAAAAGGCATATAAAACAAAGAAAGCTTGAATGCAAGAAATGTAAGAAAAATGGCAATAACTAAATATCCAATTCTTTTTAAAACACTTACCCAATAATTAAATTCCTTTGACATACCAAGTCACTCCTTTAAATTAAGTATGTAACTATATTTAAAGTTTTATTCGCTTACTTCAAAGCTTCACTCATCACATAAGACAAATATTTCATACTAGTAATTGCTTGATTTAAAGTATTACCTGTAGCTCCAACTTCAATAATACATGCTGCTTTACCTAAATGTTGATTATATCTAGAATTCCTAAGGACAATAGGTTTAAATAATCCTGGATAAATTTCATTTGCCTTTTCTTGAATTTTAATTGCAAATTTTAAATTAGAATTCCAGTTAGGATGGTAAAGACCTCCCCCATTAGTTCCTATTACAAACATCAATTGTGCACAATAATCATCTCCAATTTTCACTGTTGGTGCATAACTACTATTACTACCAATTGCGTCTCTATGTAAATCTATAATAATATCTGAATTAAAATTATCAAGAGTTTGCTTTACAGTTTCAAGTGACCTTGTATATGAACCTGTGTATGCTGGGAAATCGTGAAAAGTAGTATTATGGTTAACATTAAAACCATATTTTACTAAATTACTGTTTAATTCATCTCCTACTTTTGAAACAGAATAATTCAAATCTGTTGTTCTAAAATTTCCGTGATGGAATATATTTATAATCTTCACTTTCTGTATAGCTTTCACATGTATGAGTATGAAATATAAGAACATTTTTATTATTAATTTCTAAATTATTTGGATTTAACATATCATCTGTTAACTCATATGATGTTCCATTTTTTATTTTAATACCATTAAATTCCCTATTATAGTTTTCAGCAATAGGTTTAGGTGTTACAACTTCTATAGCTTGATTTTGATCTACATCTTGATTTTGGATATTTTCTTGAGCAACATTTTCTTTTGAAGTATTTTTGTCATCTTGTCCAATATTTTCTTCTTTTTTTTCAGCCCTAAATGCCACTGAAGCAGTTTTAAAAATAGATTCTGGTTCAAAGAAAGATGTAGTTTGTTCCATATCCTCTGTTTTTTCTTCCTCATCTTTTGCACAATTAACTACCTTTTTTATAAATGTGCTTTCATAGTTAAGACCTAAAGCTAAAAAACTTTCCTTTTTCTCGTCTACTTTAGCTTCAACTCTTTCATTATTATTATTAAAAATTATTCTTCCTAAAAAATAAATAATAATCATTATAAATAAAATCTTAATTATATCTTTTAACTTTACTACTTTAAACATAACATTAGCTCCTATATTTAATATATATGGTTCCAATTCACAGTTTATGAAATAATCTATTCTAAAATTTGATAATATATTGTTTTGAAACACCGCGTAAGCGACCAATTGTAACTATATATGTTAAATTATTTTTATATGCAAATTTTTTAATGACAATTTGAAAGAACTATGGTATAATTAAACAAATTTGAATTGGAGGTATATATCTTGAAAAAAAATGAATTAATTTTAATTTTAGATTTCGGTGGACAATACAATCAATTAATAGCACGTAGAGTTCGTGAATGTAATGTTTATTCCGAAGTTGTTCCTTTTGACATACCAATAGAAAAAATAAAAGAAAAAAATCCAAAAGGCATAATATTTACAGGTGGTCCTGCAAGTGTTTATGGCGAAAATTCGCCTAAATGTGATGAAAAAATTTTTACACTTGGAATTCCTGTTCTTGGAATTTGCTATGGTATGCAATTAATGACACACTGTTTAGGAGGTAATGTAAAAACAGCAAGTACACGAGAATATGGAGAAACTTTAGTAAATTTAGATAATACATCTTTGTTATTTAAAGGATTTGAAAACACAAATACATTTTTAATGAGTCATACAGACTATGTTGAAAAAATTCCTGACAATTTCAAAAAAATCGCTTACACCTCTGTTTGCCCAAATGCTGCAATGGAAAATTGCGAGAAAAAACTATATGGAATTCAATTTCATCCAGAAGTTAATCATACAAACAATGGAACAGAAATTATAAAAAACTTTGTTTATAATATTTGTAATTGTGTTGGAGATTGGAAAATGGATTCATTTGTTGAAAAAACAATTGAAGAAGTAAGAGATAATGAATTTGTAATAACAAATACTGAGGTTACTGGAAGTATTAATATAATTAAAAAATTATTAAATACTGAAGGAAAAGTTATTGATGATGTTTCAGATAAATTATCTGACCAAATATATTATGTTATTGTAAAAAGAAATTCAAATGGACACTACTTAGATGCTGATGGAAAAGAGCATTATACACCAATGATAATTCCAGTAAAAGCTAATGAACAGAAAGTATTAAGTAATGTTGCACTAGATGAATATACTGTAACAGAGGTTAATATAGATGGTGAGTCAGTTGAAGATGGATTTACTATAACAGATAAAGATGGAAATGTAATAAACCTTACAGTTTCATATAATAGTAAAACAGTTGAATTAACAAAAGAAATAAAAGATGGAACAGTAATAGTAAAAAATAAAATTTCTGATATCACAGAAGTACCAATTAAAAAAGTATGGAATGATAAAGAAATGAATATTGAACATAGACCAATATCAATTGATGTCGTGTTATATGCAAATTCTGCTCCAGCAAAAGATTTAAATGGAAATGTAATGAGAATAACATTAACAGAAGCAAATAAAGTTGATGATTATAATTGGACATATACATTTAAAAATTTACCAAAATATGATTCAAAAGGTAATAAAATTATTTATACAATATCAGAGGAAAACCTAAGATATGGTGAAACTGAAGATGAAACAGGATTCTATAATCCAACAGTAGATCAAACAAAATTGACAATAACAAATACACCAGTTAAAAATAATGATAAAGTTGGTTTAACAATCACAAAAGAATGGGTTGGAAATGAATTCGAGTCAAGTCATAGACCAAAATATATAACATTTATAATAAGAAGAACAGATACGAAAGAAGAAGTTAGAAGAGTAAATATAACAGCAGAAATGAATTGGACATACACATGTGATGATTTATTAAAATATAATGATGCATTATATGAAATAAATTATGAAGTATATGAAGTAATACCAAACAACGATGACTTTAAATTTTACGATGTATCAGGAGCTACACTATTAAATGGTGAAAAAGTTAAAAAGGCTGATGAAACAAGTAAAAATAACTTTAGAATTACAAATACATTTAATGTACCAGATGATAAAGTTAGTATTGAAGTTCAAAAAATATGGACAAACATAATTGAAAATTATGATGATACTATACCAAATCAAATTGTAATTGGAGTTGTAGGAACTGTTGATGGTAAAGAAGTATATACAAATAAATTTACTATTGATAAAAAGACACATCAAAATTCTGCTGGAACACAATGGAATTATATAATTGAAAACCTACCAAAATATGATTCTGAAACAGGCAAGGAAATTTCATATGAAGTAACAGAAGATACAATTAAAAACTTCAAATTAATAGAAACAAAATCTAATTATACAGGAGATCAAAAATATGTAATATTTAAAAATGAGCAAGTAACTGGAAGCTTTGATGTAATTAAGACAGTATTTAATACAACAGAAGAAGGAACAGAAAAGAATATTACAGATACAATGAAATCAAGATATTACTTTACAGTAACTTGTGTAGAAAAAGGTATAACATATTATGTTGATGCAAATGGTAAATTAAATAGAAGCAAAGTTGTATTATCAGTTGCAACAGGAAATGGAGTTTCTACAACAATTAAAAACTTATTACTAGATAAAACATATACTGTAACAGAAACAAATGATAAAGGTGAAAAGCTAACACAAGATAATAGTGATTATATAATTACAAAAGGTGAAGGAACAGTAACTCTTACAGAAGACAAAGATACAGATACAGTAGAATTAATAAACAAATTACAATCAAAGAAAATTATCATAACTAAAAAATGGGATGATAACAATAATGCATATGAAAAACGACCAGAAAGTATTAAATTTATTTTATATAGAACAGTAGGAAGCACAACAACATCTAAAGAAATGATAATAAATACAAAGAATTCAAGTGTAAATGGAAATTCTTGGAAACATGAAATTGACAATTTACCAATTATGGATGACACAGGAGCAACTATTAGTTATAGAATAGTTGAAGATCAAAATGGATTAGAGTGGTACTATTTATCTGATGAAAAATCAAATATGAGTAAAAACGAAGATTCATACGAATTTACAAATACTGAAGTAGTAGGAAATTATAGTTTACAACTATCAAAAGTTGATGATAAAGGATTTGCAGTTGGTGGAATTAAATTCGAAATTGATGGTAAAGAAGAAGAAACAACTAAAAATGGTAAAATTGTAATTATCGATAGAAAAGAAATTTTCGATGATTCTGAAGAAGTAATTAAGATAAAAGAAATTTCAGATACAAGTACAATAACAAATAAAAAATATATTAAACTTAAAGAAGAATTAAATCTACATATTAAGAAACAAAGAGTTGAAAATGAATGTAAAGTAACAGGAATATCACTTGATGGAAATGTTTACAATGATAGTGTAATACGTAGTGTAGAATTAGAAAATGGTGCTACAACAACAGTAACTGCTAAAGTTATTGATAATAATATTAAAATTGAAATTGTTAATGTTGAACAAACACCAGATTTAAGTTTGAAGAAATTTATTACAAAAGTAAATGATACTGAAATAACTTCACAAACTCCAAGATTCACAAACAAAGCTGATGGAACTTATACTTATAATAGATCAGATGAAGTATTGGATGTAGAAGATAATGATTTAATTACATATACAATAAGAGTCTACAATGAAGGAAATATTTATCAATATGCAGAGCTTGTTGAAGATATAATTCCACAAGGATTAGAATTTGTAGAAGATAATGAAATAAATATTGCCAATGGTTGGGTAAAAACAGAAGATAACACAGTAAGAACAGCTTTACTTTCTAAAGCAAATGGAGAAGAAAATATATTAAGTCCATTTATTCCAACAAATATGGATTCTCCTGATTATAAAGATTTACAAATTGTTCTAAAAGTTGTAGAGCCTGAAAACAGCGATAGAATCGTAACTAATAGAGCTCAAATAATGAACCAAGTAAATAAAGATGGAGAAAAGGTTGATGATATAGATTCAACTCCAGGTAAATGGATAGAAGGCGAAGATGATCAAGACTGGAGAAGTGTAAAAGTTAAATATTTTGACTTAAGTTTAAGTAAATATATAACTAAAGTAGTTGTAGTTAAAGATGGACAAGAAACTGTAAAAGAAACAGGAAATACAGCTGAAAATAATAATAAAAATGTAACAAAAGTTGATTTAAAACGTAGCGAAATTGAAAGTGCAGTAATTAAAGTAGAATATGGAATTACAATTAAAAATGAAGGTGAAATAGCCGGAACAGCTAAGAAGATAATTGACTACTTACCAAGTGGATTTAAGTTTGAGAAAAACGATAATGTAAATTGGTATGAACAAGATGGAAATGTTGTTACTGATGAGTTAGAAAATGTAATGATAGAGCCAGGACAAACAGCTACAGTTAAGTTAGTATTAACATGGAATAATTCAGCAACAAACATAGGAACAAAAACAAATACAGCTGAAATATTAGAAGATTACAACGAAAGTGATACTCCAGATATAGATTCTACACCAGGAAATAAAGATCTTAATGAAGATGATATAGATAATGCTCAGATTATGATAACAGTAAAAACAGGTGGTATAACATATGGAATACAAATTGCAAATTGTATATTAGCAATATTCGCAGTAGTAATTTTAGGAGTAGAAAAAATAAGAGTTGATAGAAAAAGAAGAGCATAAAAGGAGAAATATATATTAAAAAATAAAAGGTAATAGAATTTATTCTATTACCTTTTTATTTTTAAATTAAATTTGGGGACGGTCCTTGAAGATAAAAAAGAGGGACGGTCCTGGTTTATATTATTTAAGTTAAATTGTTAATCAATAAAGATAAAAACTTTATAAAAGATTGAAATTAGCTCTTGACAGTAAAGGAGAAATGATATAAAATTTTATACATTGAGATGCAACTGTAGCTTAGCTGGATAGAGCGTTCGGCTACGAACCGGAAGGTCGGGGGTTCGAATCCCTCCAGTTGCACCAATGATGTATCTGTTCAAACTAATAGAACAGAGAGAAAAAATCAATCAGAAAATAAAAATCTGGTTGATTTTTTTGTGTCTAAAAATAATATTCAATTTGCAAAATAATGTGAAACGTGCTATACTTTAAAAATATAAATTTTGTTGCCCAAAAAGTATAAAATCTTGGAGGGTAAAACCTCCAAACAATTGAAGGAGGCTTTATAAATGAAAATTGGTTTTTATGCAGGAAGTTTCGACCCATTTACAAATGGACACTTACATGTAATTGCAAAATCTGCCCAGCTTTTTGATAAAGTGGTAGTTGGAATTGGTGTCCATCCAAAAAAAGCCCGGAGATTTAATAAGGAGTTAATGCAAAGAGCCATTGAGCAAGTGCTTATTCGCGAGAACTTGAACAATGTAACAGTTATCTCATACGATAATCTTTCTGTAGATGTTGCGTTAGACCATAATTCTACGTTTTTAGTTAGAGGTATCAGAAATGGTATGGACTATGAATACGAAGAAAACATGGCATCTATTAACGAGGAAATATCGGGACTTGACACAGTTTACATTAGGGCAGGTAATTTAGGAAATATCAGTTCGAGTATGGTTATGGAATTGCTCAGGAACAATAAGGATGTTTCCAAATATCTTCCTAAAGAAATTTTGGAGTTAGTAAAGAAATAAGAACCAAAAGGGAAGAAGGCATGAGATTATCTCATGCCTTCTTCTTTTTTTGTATTTTGGGAAAATCTATTATTTGATCTTCATTTGTAGGAATTATTTTAGGAAAATTGATTTAAAAAAAATTAAAAAAATACTTGATTTTTATAGAAAAATTTGTTATTCTATATGCATTGATTGATTTTTGTCAATCTTTGTGAATGCCGGATGGTTATAAACAAGTATGTTAATCGCATTAAATTTTGTATAGCAAATCAAGATTTAAAAATTTTTAAAAAAATTTAAAAAATGTATTGACAATTATAAAAATCCAGTTTATAATAAGTCTTGCATTCAGCAATGCAACAAAAAATAATATGAATCATTTGGGTCATTAGCTCAGGTGGTAGAGCACTTGACTTTTAATCAAGTTGTCCGCAGTTCGAGTCTGCGATGGCTCACCAAATGTTTAGGATTGAAAAAATCCTAAACATTCATATTATTTTAAGGCCCGTTGGTCAAGCGGTTAAGACATCGCCCTTTCACGGCGGAGACATGAGTTCGATTCTCGTACGGGTCACCACAACTTAATAATGCCACTTTAGCTCAGCTGGTAGAGCAACTGACTTGTGGGATAGATAGAATGTAATTTCTATTTTGAACTATCTTGCACCTTTATCTGGAAACGGATAGAGTGGACACCGCTAATTCGGGGAAGACTAAGTTTTTTATATGTTAATCCCGAGCTAGGAGAAATCCGAGTGTAGAGACTTTATACGGTGTACCTAAAGTTAGTAAACTATGGTAAAGAGAAAGTCCAGACTACAAACACATTTGTGGTAATGAAAATTATAGTAGTATGAATCAGTAGGTCGTCTGTTCGATTCAGACAAGTGGCTCCAATACTTAAAATCAGGCTTGTTTAAAACTTGTCTGATTTTTTGTTATATAAAAATTGGTGGTGATATTATGAGATGTATAAATTGCAATGAAATAATAAGCAAAAGGTCAAAATATTGCTCAATAAAATGTCAAAAGGAATATCAACAAAAAATATATATTAAAAAATGGAAAAATAATGAGGTAGATGGGATGAGAGGTGAATATCAGCTTTCGTCATATATAAAAAATTACATATTTGAGAAATATAATAATAAATGTGCTAGATGTGGATGGAGTAAAATGAACCCATATACTAAAAATATTCCGTTAGAAATAGAGCATATTGATGGTAATTACAAAAATAATATTGAAGAAAATTTAATATTATTGTGCCCGAATTGTCATTCATTAACAAGTACATATAAAGGGGCAAATTTAAATCATGGAAGAAGTGAAAGAAAAAAATATACTAAAAGGAGTGATATAAATGTCTAAAGTAGTTCTTGTTACAGGAGGTTCAAGGGGAATTGGAGCAAATATTGTTGAGGCTCTTGCAAAAGATGGATATAATGTTATTTTAAATTATAATAATTCAGAAAATTAAATATAATTATTTTATAATTTTTTCTGCTTCTACTTTATCTAGGTTACCATATTTAATCATTTTATTTATGACTTGCCTCTGTCTTTCAATTGCTAAATTTTTATTTTGAATTGGATTATATAAAGACGGAGCATTTGGGATTCCTGCTAGCATAATTGATTCACTATCGTTCATATCTTTTGGTAATTTATTAAAATAACCTAAACTTGCTGACTTAACAGAATAAAATCCATTGCCAAAATATGAAGTATTCAAATATAAATGTTTGTAAAATCTATGATCTTCAACTGATACAACTGCTTTTAAATATATTTGAGGCATATCATCAATTTTTGTATAATCTTCTTTTTGTCTAATTGTTGTAATTTTATCCTTTAATGGCATTTTATTTATGGCATTCTTATACATTTGATAACCACTACAAATAAAATAACTTCCTATACAAATAAATATTAATAAAATTATTATTGCAATCTTTCTCACTCCTTTCATTTTTTATATAAAAAATGAGCAAACCATTTCTGATTTACTCAATAAATTGTAATTTGTTATTATTTAT
>ERZ827156.1941-NODE-1941-length-22718-cov-4.193443_pt1 | contig 22718 bp, 37 predicted proteins | sample MGYA00519919_ERZ827156 | MGnify/ENA primary metagenome ERZ827156 (study PRJEB31778, sample SAMEA3449269) | human gut metagenome | biome: human gut; feature: human-associated habitat; material: faeces | place: United Kingdom | collected 2010/2012 ...
AGTGTGGGGGAGTTTGGGGCCATTTGGAATCCGCCATGGTGCATGAAGAACGCGAGTGGAGTGTTCTACGGGGCTTCCATTCTTAGGGAAATGGAAGGAAGTCTTCACAGCTGGGAAACGAGAGAAGTATTCTTCTCTCTCCACTCAGCAGTGTCATTGTGAAAGACGGAGGCAGATAGTTGAATATGCTTAGACTATATCGAGATGGCATACACTGAAGGGGAGTGGAGCTGAAAGCGCATGAGCGTACAGTGATCCTTGAGCATGAAGCCGGCTTACCACTCACTGCAGGGATGGAGGAAGAGGATCATTCTTTAATTTGGAATGCGCTTTTACTATTATCTGAAGGAATACCAGCAGGAACTCCCGTCTGTAAAATCGTACGGGGAACTTCTGGAGATCATTAGTGTTTTGGTGAGCCAGCCTATTGAAAGTCTTGTATTGTGCAAGGAAAACAATAGCGCGCTGAAGGAATCGGATATCAGCGGTCTTGACAATGACTCAGTTCTTGTTGTGTACAGCCTCGGAAGGGTACTGTGTGACGGACTGAACAAGGAGGGCGTGTGCTTGAATCCCCAGTGTCGGTATCACAACAAGAAGGTGGTTGAGTGTTGCGGGTTTGTGAGCAGTGCGCGAATCTACCACGGTTGCACGGGCACTTGCAGCTTTTGCGGATCCCGCTTCGATGTGGATGGCATCTACTTGAAGAACTGCCATTTCGACATGTTTAGTATACGTAACGGCGAGCAGCCGAAGCAGACGGACCAGATCGATGCGAAGAACCTCCTTCCGCTGTACTACGACATTTCGTCGATCAGCCCTTCTGAACAGTACGATTTCGACGTGAAATCAATGGACGAATATGTTTGCAAGAAGTGCTTCAAGCACATTGAGAACGATCACGATTGTGAGCGCGTTCACAGGAGATCTCTCTGCGAGGATTGCGTTAGCATTGCGAAGTTGTGTGTTTGTTGTATGCAATTGGCACTTCCCCGAATTTTGGGGAGTAGGCTTCTCATAAGTTCCCTCGACAGTTGAGCACTCTAATATGTTATTTCAAGCAGCAATAGTGAGAATCCAGTGGGAAAGGGGTGCATTTCAAAAACCTGCGCATCTATTGAACAACTCATTGCACCCCCTGGATGTCACAAATCGTAGACAACTCTCTCTCGCACTACAAGTTTTTAAGGACTCGTTTACAGAATGGCAAAGGATTCCAAGGGTATGCAGTGTGCGTTCTGCGTAGAAAGGCGTGAATTCTAACCGTGATTGTAGCTACTGTTGCTGCTAAGAAGGTTCAGCGTGAGCAGAAGAAGAGAGTGCCTCAGATTCACACGCACACTCACTTTTTCCGCCCCCACACTCTGAAGCTTGCCCGCAAGCCCAAGTATGAGAGAACTTCCGTTGCTAAGGACAACAAGATGGACGTGTACGCCGTCATCAAGAAGCCCGTCGTTACGGAGTCTGCTATGAAGAAAATCGAGGTAGATTGCTTCATCCGCGTGCGTCTCACGCTTTAGTCTGAGAACATTCTCACTTTCTTCGTGGATCTCCGCGCCAACAAGAGACAGATCCGCAACGCCATCAACAAGCTCTACAACGTCAAGTGCCAGAACGTCAACACCGTCATCTCGGCTCTCGGCTTCAAGAAGGCGTTCGTGCGTCTTTCTGGCGAGAACGAGGCTATGGATGTCGCCAACAAGATTGGTATCTTCTAAGTTGGGTGTGTTAAACTTGTCCTTATTGCTTGTACCGGTGTTTGTTCGGCCATCCGCGCGCATTGTTATTTGTTTCTGGTCCACTCCTGGGGCATTTTCAATCAATCGCTTCCTCCAGCCATCCAGAACCGTCAATCACCCTGTCAAGTGAGTTGCTCGTGCGATGTGTTGTGCGCCACCGATTTGTTTTTCTCTTCGTACTTACGCACTGTAGAATGAACGCTATCGCTCTGTCCTCGAAAGAGGACGTACCTGAAAGCCCCGATCAGCTTATCGAATCCATCCAATCTGTAGGGCTCTGCAGCGAGTAGTAACGCGTAGCTATCTATCCGTTTTCCCGAATTCGGTGAATTGCTGCGGCAGGCGAAACGCTGGAAATGGAAGACCATCCAGTCCTGCTACCACTCCATTGTGGAGGCCATTCAGCGGCCTCACTCCTTTGCTGTGGATGGAGAGCTTTCGTACCAAGTGGTGCGCAGCTTCATCGACTGCTTGCCCTTCTGCGACGACTATAGGGAAAACGATCCATACGGCTTTTTGTGTTCCATCCTTCAAACCCTTCCCATCACGGAGGACCTCGTCTTCCGTCTGTACGTTTTTTTCTGCTATTCTGTACGTTTCCAAGCTGTTCCATTCCCTCTAGACAGCGTTCGACGACGATGCGTCTGTCCGAAGGCTCCTCGAGTCATTGTCGAAGCGCCTTTCCCTAGACCAACTCAGCTCGATCGTCCGCTTGCAGTTTGTGTCTGAGGCGTAGGAAGTCGCCCTCTCGAAGGACAAGGACATCTCGCAGCAAATCGGCTACGGCTCGATCCTTTCACACCTACACTGCTTCCTTGAAGAGTCCTGTCAGCGCTCCACCAACAACCAGTACGACGTCTACGCGGCAGTCGTCCGTCTCTCGATCCCTCTTCAGTGTAGGTGAAGGAGCTGAACGAGGCGCTGGCGGAGAAGGCGGTGATGGCGTCGCAGAAGCAGCTGCACATCCTCAAGACGCTGAGCAGCACGCTGGCGTCGGTCAGCAGGGTGGAGCCGCAGCCCTCGGTGAGCGCCGTGCTGCGCGCGCTGAAGCAGCTGCTGGCCTCCTCCAGCACGGACGTGCAGCTGCAGGCGCTGGGCTGCATCAAGCGGCTGCTCGAGCTGAACGCGGCGCTGCAGAGCTTCGACGACCTGAAGACGCCGCTACTGACGCTGACGAGCTCCTACTCGCTGCGCATCCGCAGCGCGAGCTACGACGTGCTGTCCCTCTGCGTGCCGAGCGCCTCCGCCTTCGCCGTGGTGGACCTCAGCCTCAGGATGCAGCCCTTCACGCCCGCCGGCAAGGACCTCAAGGCCTTCCGCGAGGACGTCTCGCAGTGCATCTGCGCCCTGCAGTGGCTGCACCGCCACCGCGGCGCCATCCAGTGCAAGAGCTCCACGCGCACCGCGGCGCTCCTCCGGAAGCTGGTGGCCGCCTACGACCAGCCGCGCGAGTGCACGCCGCTCATCACGGACGTGGGGCCCATGCGACCGCCTTACGCGTAGGTCATCGAGGCAATGCAGCCCACGGCGAAGGAGCTCAAGGCCGCGCTGCACGACCAGAAGCGCTGCACCATGCTGCGCTGCATCGAGCAATTCCCTGCCCTCCTCTGCGTCGATGGTGTTGCCCGCCACGCGCGCTGACCCGTAGACTTCCCCGCGCTCAAGCAGACCAACACGCCCTTCAACGGGCTCTCGCCCCTCCTTCCCCAGGCCTCCACGCCGCGCGTCGGCGCCACGCAAGTCTTCAACTTCGCGAACGTCGTCTCCGCCTCCACGCAGTCGGTCAGTCCCTCGATCCACCGCACGCCGAGCGACGGGAACCACACGAGCAGCGCCGTAGTGGCGCGCGGGAGCGGTGAGGCGTAGGTGAGCAAGCGCAACGGGCGCGAGAAGGGCGTGACGGTGAGCTACGTGGACTGCTCCTCGCGGAAGACGGTGCTGAGCAGGGTGGGCCGGCTGGTGCCCGAGAAGAAGCTGGAAGAGCTGTTCCCGCGCGACGAGAAGGGTGCGGTGGACGACGCGGTGTATGCCGAGATCAAGGGGCTGCTGGCGAGCGGCTGGTCCTTCTCAGGCAACCGCCTCTTCGCCGACGCGGACTTCTTCTGCAGCTACCTCTGCTACCGGTGCGCCCGCGGCCGTGCGCTGACCCGTAGCCTGCTGGCGCTGACCTCGGAGCAGGAGCTCGACAACGCGCTGCAGTGCGTGGCGCTGCTGTGCGACTACTGCCGCGCGGAGTGGCCGCTCACGGACGTGGAGTGCAAGCTGCTGCTGCTGGGCCTGCTCTTCCACAACGCGCAGCTGGCCGTGCTGCCCGTCATCGAGCGCGTGATGGCGGCCTGCCGGACGGAGACCGTAGGCGCCGCGCCGTGCGTCACCCGTAGTTCGTGGACGTGTTCTACAGCCTGTGCCACAGCATCCTGTGTCGCCGCGGCGAGCTGGCCTCCATCTACGCGCCGCAGCTGGTGCAGATCCTCCTGGGCGGCGTGGGCCTGCTGGACGTGCTGGCGGACAACGACACCTTCTGCTCCTTCTCCCACTCCAAGTACGTCCAGATGATCGTCTCCTTCGCCAACTGCCCCGCCGAGGCGGTGAGGGCCGAGGGCTGTCGCATGATCCAGCACTACGTCGGGCTGGGCCGCGAGCTGAAGGGCCGCGCGTCGGAGAAGGACCTGCGCGTGCGCATGTTCAACTTCTCCGTGGACACCGCCTTCCCCGCCTCGCCGCTGGACTCGCCGCTGAACGCCTCCTTCACCAGCAGCAGCAGCAGCAGCGCCACGCGTTCCTCCTCCAACACCGGCTCGGAGCAGGCCTCCCTTCTCACCGCCAACAATTCGTTTCTTAGTAATGAGGATACCTCTCCCTCCCGCAATCTTCGCGATACTCTTCCTACCACTGTTCGTGATACTCTCCCCACGATTGCTCGTGACACCCTCCCAACCACCCCTTGCGATGCCTCACGCACTACGCTGGTGTCTTCGGAGGTGGGAACCGCGGCACAACACAAGCCATGCAGAGACACCGAGGAGGACCTGTCGGATGGCGCGGAAAGCAGCGACTCCCTGGTAGAGGTCACTCTCTACCACAATAGCGACGCCAGTGTGCTGGAGGTGGCGCGGCGGTCGACGTGGCAGCCAAACTCGGACCTGCGGCGCGCGGACAGCCTGATGGAGGAGAGCGACGACGAGCTGCTGGCGCCGACGCGGGAGTCGGAGGCGCTGGTGCTGGGCGAGGAGGACGCGATCGCGGCGCGGCTGCGGCGGATGGAGCGCGTGTTCTACGTGATGATGCACATGTACCAGACCTCCTCCTACCTCATCGTCCTCCAGCGGCGCTACACCGCGCTCTACCGCCAGTTCCTGGAGGAGCTGGACGCGCTGCGCGCCTGCCTGGTCGGCGCCGACGCGGGCGACGCGCTCTCGGGCGCGAGCGCGATGGTGGACGAGTTCCTGAACTTCGAGCCGTACATCCTGTCCAGCTTCTTCAAGCTGCTGCTGCTCTGCTGCCGCAACTACTACGCCATCCCCGACCGCACCGACGCCTTCCAGGTCGTCTTCCCGCGCCTGCAGCAGGCCATCCTCGACCTGAAGGCGGAGTACCAGCGCGTGCGCGGGAAAACGTGCCAGGGCGAGGTGAAGGCGGAGCAGGAGGCGATGCTGGTGCAGATCGCGGAGGATGCGATGACGCTGCAGGAGCGGCTGCAGTCCGCAGCCGTGGAGGAGGTGTGTCTGCGGCACGAGGCCCCCGAGCTGCTGAACTTCATCCGCGCGCTGGTGGAGATGGTGTCGGTGCTGTCGAACTCCGGCTGCGCGCACGACCTCGCCGGCCGCGTGGACCTCTACACGCTCTTCTACATCGCCTCCACCTTCTTCCTGGCGCTGGAGCACTCGCAGACCCGCCTCAACATCGTCGACCCCATCTACGCGTTCCTCTGGAAGTGCGGTCGCCGCCACGCCTTACCCGTAGAGTGCTCACCAGTGTGGACGCCGTGGTGGCCTACGTCTGCCTCTTCGATTTCGTCCGCATGCACGGCGTCGTCGACTGCGCGCAGCCCTGGGACGACGAGAACGTCGCCTTTGTGGCCAACCTCATCGCCGCCTTCCACGAGAACAACCTGAAGGGCGCCATGCCGTACAGCTCGTCGAAGCTGGAGGGGCGTGGGGACAGTCGGTAGGCCTGAGTCGTAGTGAAGCGCTGCTTCAAGAACGTGCTGGGGTACTTGCTCGTCGGCCCCATCCGCGTCGTCTGCCAGGAGATTTACGAGTATATTTGCAACCTAGAGGCGAAGGAGCCCAATCATGACGACTACATCGGGAACGAGGCGAGCGGAGGGCGCTGCACGGTGTTCATGAAGGTGAATCAGGGTTGACTCGTGTTTGTTTCCATTATCGCAGTCATTTGTTCATTCGCGGATTCCTTTCTCCTGTTTCTGTTGTATAATAGTGTATTCATTGTGACGATATGAGTGAGCATGGTAAGGGCGGCGTTCGGCCCTGATGAGCGTAGCACCTTCGCCGTCCAAAGATGCTCCGTCCAAAGGATCCAAACAACGAATTGATATAACATTCACTATCCCAGAGCTGAACCAATCCTTTATGGTCAATCAGCCCTCTGACGGATGCAGTGCGTTGCTCATTACGTGTATTCGGTGGAGACTGAAGGTTGGGGTCAGAATACTGTTGTTGATCGTTGTAGAACCTGCTAGGGAAGGATAGGCAGCTTCTTTCCATATCCTTCAACGGGGAGGAGGTGGATGGAATTCGATCCTACCCAGATTTGGGAATCACCGATGGCAGTGTCGTTGTTGTCACTCTTACGAATGGCGTACCCTAGGGTCTTCCAGAACTCATCCCTAGAAAGAATCGCACCCCATGAACACGGAACTCTCCGATGGCGTTGACTATGGTCCCGATGCGCCCTCTCCGTTATGTGTAGGAATCGAGCGCCTTTTGGTTCTTTTCCGGAATGAGGGAGTCAAGAGCTGTCTCGACGCCTTCTGCAAGAAGTACGTCGCCAACGATTACAGTCTCAACGTGCTAACGGCCCTTCGCGACAATATCCGCATTGGTCACTGTTTCTGCTCGCCGTCACATGTAGATTCCTCTACGGAGAAGGACCTCGTGGAGGGATTGAGCGCCATGCTGTCCCTCTTCCTCGAGAGGAAGGTGAAACAGCAGCTGATCCTCACCATCATCCAGTGGTACTCGAAGATCCTGCAGAGCTGTTGTTGTCCGCTGCCATCCTCATCGCTAGCCTCCTCGGCCGCCCCGGCCATCCTTCCCGCGGCCACGCAGTGTCTCAACGCGTTCCCGTCGGAGCCGCTGCTCACGGATCCCGCGCTGCAGCTGCTGAAGACCCTGCTCAGCGCACCGAGTGGCGGTCGCGGCGCGTCCTCACGCGTAGTGACAGCCGAGCTGCAGGTGGCGCTGCAGGCGGCGGACGTGGCGGGCACGCTGCTGCGCGTGATGGGCCACAACCCCGCGGACTCCGCCCTCGCCGCGCAGAGCTTCGGCCTGCTCGCGCAGTGGTGCGCCGTGTGCTCGCGCGCCAGCGAGGCGATGGACGACCCGGCCTTCGCGGAGACGCTGGCGGCGTACCTGGAGGCAGCGCACCTGGCCCCCGCGGCGGTGCCGACGTTGCTGCAGATCCTGAACGCGGTGCTGACCAGCGGTGGGCGTGCGCGGCGGCGGTGAGGCGTAGAGGCGCGCGTGGGCCAGTTCTGCACGTCGCGGCTGCTGCAGGAGATGATCGCGCTGTTCGCGCTGCACGACGTGGCCGCCATGATCCAGCTCTTCCGCTTCTTCCTGCCCTTCTTCCGCTACCGTGGCGGCGCGCGCGGGGCCTGAGGCGTAGCGGCGATGCACCACGCGCTGCTGCTGTGCGACATTCTGACCACGATGGAGGCGGCCGTCAACCAGTACCCGCGGCACAGCGAACTGGCCTCCGTGATCCAGTCCTTCCTGGTGGAGATGGTGAGCGAGGGTGGGCGCGGTGCGGCGCGGTGAGGCGTAGAGGCGGAGTGCATCTACGTGATCCACAAGGGCGTGTTCAACATCATCACCACCACCTTCCTGGCGCTCAGCTACGACGTCGCCATCATCATCTCCTCCATCCGCACGCTCAACCGTCTCTGCTCTCTCTCCGGTGTGCGCGCCGCCCCCGCCTCACGCCTAGCCTTCGCCGTGTCGCTCTTCGTGCGCTCGCCGCTGCTGCTAGACTCCGTGTACACCACGCGCAACCACCCCTTCAACGAGCCGCTGTGGAGCGCCGTGCTGGACCTGCTGCTCACCGTGCAGACCACCGCGGCGGGCAGGGCGGCGCTGCGGGCCAAGAAGATCCAGATGGAGATCCGCAGCTGCCTCTGCCTCCTCAAGGGCACCGCCAGCGTCGTCGCCAAGGCCTCTTCGCTCCTCGACTCTCTCGAGCCGTCCGCGTCCGAGGCACATCCCGAGGCACATCCCGAGGCACATCCCGAGGCACATCCCGATACAGCGTCTGAGACAGCGTCTGAGACAGCGTCTGAGACACAGCCCGCACACCGCCTGCAACCTATGAGCCCGCTACGCCCGCGCACGGCCTCCGTCAGCCACATCGAGCTGAGCCAGCGCCCGCTGCAGCAGCAGCTGTCCACGCGCGCCGCGCCAGGAACGGACTTCTTGTCGATGCTGCTCTTCATGCTAGCCGACGACGGCGCGCACGCGTTCGCCTACCGCGCGGTGGAGTGCCTGTTCGACCTGCTGGACGAGGGTGGGGCCGCGCGGCGCGCGTGAGGCGTAGAGAGCGTGGCGTACCTGATGCGGCGCATCGACCTGTCGGCGGTCATCCCGTGCCTGTCGCTGACAATGCTGCAGTACATCCACAACGACGGGCTGATCGAGAAGTGCATCCTCATCCTGCGGTACTTCACGGCCTGTTCGCCCCGCGGCGCGCGCTGAGCCGTAGACCCGGCGATCATCGAGGCCTTCTTCTCGGAGGAGACGATCACGGTGCTGATCGAGATCATCACCAGCTACTCGCACTCCATCTCCATCGTCTCCAACACCTTCGACATCCTCCTCTTCCTCTCCTCGCAGTGTGCGCGCCGCGCCGCCGCCTCACCCGTAGCCGTGCTCCGCGGCCCGCTGAAGAAGGCGGGCGTGATGCGCATGATCGACAGCATCTACTCGGCCTACGACAACGACGAGGCCATGAGCACCACCGACTACGTGCGCCTCTCCGAGCTGCTCAAGGCCGAGTCCTCCACCAGCGAGCCCGCCAGCTCGCTGCGCATCGAGCTCATGAAGAAGGCGCGCCAACTGGAGTCGAACCTCGGGCTGCGGAGTAGGTGCGCGGGGCGGGGCTGAGGCGCAGGCGAGAACACGGAGAGCGAGGGCGAATCCAGCGAGAAGCGCATGATGGAGGTGGTGCTGCACCACTTCGCGCACGCCGAGCGCAACGAGCAGCTGCAGATCCTCGACGCGCTGCTGAAGCTGGTCGGCTCGGACTGTGGTGGTGCGCGGCGCGGCTGACGCGTAGACCACAAGCTGGTGCGGTGCGTGATCCGCTGCAACGGTGTGCGCACGGTGATCAAGGTGGCGCTGCGGCGCGTCGCGGACAAGGAGATCATCGTGCGGTCGATGGTGCTGCTGGGCCGCGTGCTGGACGTGCGCTCCTACCGCCGCGCCAACGACCTGGCGGCCATCACGGCGGTGACGGTGAGCGTGCTGCGCGAGCAGGCGGAGATGAGCAGCGTGGTGGTGCCGACGCTGATGGTGCTGGAGCGCTACACGGCGGCGGAGGCGGCGCACTACCTGGCGGACTCGTGCGCGGTGCTGCACGCGGTGATGAAGAAGAACATGACGACGGGCGACGTGTGCGACCACCTCTGCAACCTGATCAAGCTGGTCTGCGGCGAGTCGCGCGCCTTCCGCGTGCAGTGCATCCAGTGCGGGCTGCTGGAGAGCGTGCTGGAGGCGGTGAAGTACCACAGCAACCACGCCTCCTTCCTGTTCAACGTCTGCGACATCCTGATCCTGCTGGCGGAGGAGCCGGCGCTCGACGCGATGGCCTGCCGCTTCGATGTGGTCAGCCTGCTGCTGCACTTCCTGTCCTCCTCCTTCATGAGCGACCCCTCCTTCATCGCGCTCTCGCTCCAGGCGCTGCACGCCGTGGTCTGTCTCTCTGCGTCCATGGCCGAGCACTTCGCCAAGAAGCAGGGCCTCACCTACCTCTGCCACGTGCTCGAGGACAACAACACCTCGCTCGAGGTCGTCACCGCCGGCGCCGAGTTCCTCGCCTCGCTCGCCTCGCAGTACGACATTGCCCGCGACGTCATCGCCACCGGGCTCATCCCCGCGCTGCTCCGCGTCCTCGCCGTCAACCGCGCGCGCAGTCCCGCCGATCTCCTCGCCTGCTTCCAGACGCTGCGCGCACTCGCCTGCCTCTCCATCGACTGCGTCAAGACGCTCCTCGCCGCCCAGGCCGTCTCCACGCTCGTCGCCACCCTCCGTTCGCTTGCTGCTCCTGCCACTGCGAATCAGACTGTGAATCAGACCGCGGGTGCTGTGAGCCAGACGGCAGACCAGACGGCAGACGACCAGGTGACGACGGAGTGCGTGTGGGTGCTGTACCAGTGCTCCACCACGCAGGAGGGCTGCGAGGAGCTGCAGCGCTGCGGCGTGGAGGCGGCGCTGCAGGGCCTGAGTCCGGCGATCGCGCCCGACCACGACATTGCCATCAAGCGCGACCTGCTGCTGCAGAACCTGGCGATCGCGCGGCGGCAGCACGCCGTGTCGCCGCGCAGCGTGCAGCCGCCGGTGCAGAGCGGGCCGAACGACCTGTCGCACCTGGTGGACTCGCCGCTGCTGCAGATCATGCACACGCTGGTGAAGTGCGGCGAGCACGCGCCCATGGACGTGCTGATCAGTCTGAAGCAGCTCAAGACGCTCTGCGACAGCAGCGTCGCCGTGGGCGACCTCGTCCAGTACGGTTGCGACGTCACCATGATGGAGATCCTGCAGACCTTCCCCGCCGACGCCGAGATCGCGCGCCTCGCCTTCCTCGTCCTGGGCTACTTCGCCGAGAAGGCGCCCGAGCACGTCACGCTCTCGCAGGAACTGCTCGACCTGCTGCTCGCCTGCCTCGACGCGCCCGCCGTCGTCGGCAGCCTCGCCTGCTTCGACGCCCTGGTGCGCTTCGTCGCGCTCGTCACCGTCACCGACGCCCAGCTGCCCGCACTCGCCGCCTCCCCACTGCTCGCCCGCCTCCTGTGCGCCTACATGGCCCTCACCAAGCACGCCAATCCCTCTTCTGATTCTGCCAGTTCTGTCAGTTCTGTCGAAGCCTCCACTGAGTCGAGTGACGTTAGCTCTGCAAGCCCTGCAAGCTCTGCAAGCCCTGCAAGCCCTGCAAGCCCCGCCAGCCCCGTCGAGGTCTCACAGCCCGCGCAGACGTCGCAGGAGGCGGAGCTGTTCGGACTGCTCACCTCCTTCACCTTCGCCGTCGCCTCACGCTGCAGCAGCCTCCACTGCGACTGCGTGCGCGAGTTTTTCGTGGCGAACAGCGCGCTGGTGTCGGGGTCGCTGCTCTGGCTCCTCAAGGCCGACATCGCCTGCCGCGTGGTCACTCGTCGCTCTCTCTCCGCCGCCTCACGCCTAGAACGGCCTCTCGTGGTGTGCGCGCCCGCCGGCCCCGTCCCCGACGCGGTGGCCATTCCGCGGCCCTTCATGGATGTCTGCTTCGAGGCCTTCGCGCAGCTGAGCGAGGAGTCCGCGGACGTGCTGCGCGCCTGCGACCTGATCGCGCTGCTGGGCCACGTGGAGGAGTACAAGGAGGCCTTCATCGACCGCGGCGGCATCGAGCTGCTCACGCGCCTGTTCCAGGCGCATCGCCGCGAGCTGACCTTCGTGCCCTTCCTGACGGCTTTCCTGGCCGTGCTGCCGAGTGCGTGTGGGCGGGCGCAGTGACGCGTAGAGAAGGAGGCGCAGCTGGCGCACCTGTCGATCGACGCGGTGGTGCAGCTGTTCCTGGAGGACGACCCGACGCCCGTGAAGAGCAGCGACATGGTGCTGGGCGTGCTCACGATGCTCTGCGAGCTCTTCAACGCGCACGCCGTGGTGCAGCGCGAGAGCACCGTGGTGGCCATCCTGCGCAACGTGGAGCTGCTGAACGAAGACGAGCACTCCGTGGAGACGGCCATCTCCGTGCTGACCTCCTGCCTGCGCTGCACCGCCTCCGACGCGCTGCGCCAGCAGGTGGTCCGCGTGCTCTTCGACGAGGTCAGCAAGGGCGCGCGCTACAGTACCACGCAGAGCGACCTCGCCGCGCTCTACGAGGAGTACCAGAACGATGGTGGGCGCGGCGCGCGGCGCTGACGCGTAGAGGCCATGCTGGAGCGCTTCAACCGGTTCGCGCCCACGGCGGTGGTGCGCGCGTTCACGCAGTCGGTGAGCACGGAGGTGGGACTGCCGAACACGACGCAGCTGTTGTGCTCCTACCTGCGCGACGAGAGCAGCGTGCGCCTGCTGCTGGAGAGCGGCCTGCTGGACGCCATCTCCTCGCGCATCACCAACACCATGTCCGGCGCCGTGCGGCTCTCCCTGCTCCGCGTCGTCTACCAGATCTGCTCCTTCGGTGCGCGAGTGGTGGTGGTCTCACCCGTAGAGGTATCGTGCAACGAGCTGCTGCAAGACAAGGACTTGGTGGCGTCGATCCGCGGCATGACCCTGCAGACGGACTGCGACAACGAGGAACTGAAGCTGCTGTCGCAGTCCGTGTTTGAGTGCCTTGAAAAGGGCTTTAAGAACCAGAACATCAAATTGGAGTATGTGAACCCCTTCTCCCTTGACTTTGGTCCCGTCCCCTCTTACTCTGTGCTTGTGTGGACTGTTTGTTAACAAACACGACAGTGCATGCTCTCAATGGCGAGAACGGCTGCGGTAAACAGGAAACTGGAAAACAGGGAGGAGGTGAAGAAGCGGTTCGCTCGGGTCACACTACGCCTCAGCCCTGCCACGCTTGCTCACATGGAGCGGCTCTCGATGCGCTGCGTCTTCCGTCTCTTCGAGCCGGCCTCCGGCAGTGTTCGCCCTCTCTTCTCTCGCCGCACCTTCTACGCCTCACCTCCTCGCCCCTCTCTCACCGGCAGGAGAGGATGCTCTGCCGCTAATGTTCTCACCTGCGGTGCAACAGGCGGTGCAAGTGCTGCAATAGGCGTTGCAATAGGCACTGCAGGAACCTCAGTGGACACCGTCACGGCAGTTGCCACAGCAGTTGTGGCAGGCGCTGTTACGACTGGCTCCACAGGCAACGCCTCAGGGACCACAACAGGCGTTGCTTCTGGGACAGAGTCCTCCGGAACTCCCTGCGGATTGATGACGATTCCCGCGGGGTGAAGCTTCTTGCGCGCGCTGCGGACGGGCGGCACGGGGCTGCCGATGGGCTCCATGAGTCGCTTGCCGTTCACCACCTTCACCTCGTAGCGCTGGCCCGCCACCACCACCACGCGGTTCGGCGACACGGGCGCGGGCGTCGACACGGGCGCGGGCTTCACGGGCGTCTGAGGCGGAGCGGGGGCCTGAGGCTGGATGTGCTCTAGAGATGAGATCACCGCGGGACGAGTGCTCTTCTTGGTGAAGGAATCGACGTTGCGCTAGAAGTGAGGGAGAGAAGCTGGGCTCACGCCGAAGGTGACGGTGTGGGAGGTCATGCGCTCGCGCAGCAGCTGCAGACACTGGTCCAGCACCGTCCGTGGGTCCGCAGAGGAAAGCAGCAAGGGCACGACGTCTAGGCGTGAGAGAAAGGGGGTGCAGCTGCCCTCGAACGGCGAGCACTGCATCAGCGCGGGGTTCTCCTTCATCGCCTTGATCTCCGCGTCGGTGCGGCCGAGCCAGGGCAGCGTGCCCTGCGAGAGGAAGATGAGAATGTAGGCGAGCGATTGGAGGTTGTCCGTGGGCGTGGGCTCTGGAGGTGAGGGAAAGACGCGGAAATACCATTTCCGCTCATGACAGAGACGGAGGTGAAGGTGGGATCCTCGATGAAGAAGCACTCTCTGGAAGTGAGGAGATACAAGGGCCACGACTTGGTGACAAAGTCCTGGTTGAGGAGGACGGTGCGATAACCCTTGGTTGTGCGGCGGAAGAAGAAGTCGTTCACGTGGAGGTTCTTCAGCACTTTCTGGGCGTCGAACAGGATGCGCAGGATTTCGAGAATCTGGTACGCCGTCACCACCAGGTCGTTATCGCTGACATCTAGAGAGGCGTCCGAAACGATGGAGCTCAGGCTTCGCGACACCTTTTCGAACACAAAGTATTCGTTTCCGTTGTAGGAGCCGCAGGAATTACTCGGGGGAATCACGGGAAAGCCTACGGGTGAGTCAGCAGGGTTTCGGCGACAGTGACTATCGTAGTACGTGTAGATGGGTCTGCAATTCAGATTGACGGGGAGGAGGCAGGAATCGTCATCCTCGTCCAGTTCGTTCGGATTCGCCAGCAAATCCTGGTAAATCGCCATGAGGTACTTTTCCTCGCTGTTCTTTTCATTGTATACTAGGTTGAAGCCAGCGCGAGACGCTCACCCTTGTAGATGCTCAGTTGGGAATCTCGCTTGACCTCTTCTCCCACCACCCAACAATCGATTCTTCGTCCCGTGTAGGAAGCCATTATCTGCATCGTGATCACAGCCTTCACCCACATTCGGAGTGATTCACAGAGAGGATGGATACGGGCTGAAGGAAGGATGAGCGCATCGCATACCATCGTTCGCACCGAATGCAATACGGATTAACACGATTCCTGTTAATCCAGTTTCTGCTTTTTGTAGCCTCTCTTTGCGGCAGGGTGGAGGGGAGTGATGTCGGTCCTGCCACGCGAGACAAGAGCTCTGATAATTCGGAAGGGAGGAAGAAGTCGTTGTTTATGATTGCATTGCCTTTTCCGTTTCATTTTGGTAGTCCTCACTGAGATTGATAAGGGCGGTAGATGCAATGATGTACATTGCAGAAGCGATGCAGTCGAAGTACGAGATCACGGTTGGAATATTCAAACCCATTCCAATCTCCGAGAAGAACGATCGCTTGAACCTGAAGGTAGATTGCGCTTCCTGCTTCTCACCCTAGACGTTCAACATGGGAGAGTTCCCTATCGGCGGTGAGGAGTTGAGTACTCTGATCCGGACTTCCTATCACGCTACGAGTAGTCGTGACTACTATTCCAACCACCTCTTTCGCGTACGGGCGCTGAACTGGAATCACAAACAGATTGGAAAGGAGAGTCTCAATCCTCTTTACCGGACTATGGACGCCTATCTCCGAAAGTGGCAATCGTTCTCTTCTTTAACGCGCAGATACAACCCATCTCTCGTCCTGTGCGACCTCTTCCTCCCCGGCATCCAGATCGCGGCCCATGCGCACAGCACGCCGCTCCTCCTCTTCTCCACCGAGTCCATGTCCGACTTTTTCCCCATGCGTACGCCCTCTCCTGTCCCTCACCCGCAGGCGACCTGTCGGACAGTCTTCACTACACGGAGATGAGCATCATAGTGGACGACATGGTGGCCTTCACCAACACCTTCCTCGCCTCGCTCCACCTGCCGCCGCAGCCGCCCTTCCTCTACTCCGCACCCCTCCTCTTCTTCAACGGCGTCGCCTCGCTCTTCGCCTCCCCGCTGCCCGCCCTGCCCCCGCTCTGGACGGCGCTGGGGCCTGTCGCCCACACGGGCGCGGCGGACCTGTCGCTCACGGGGCAGATCCTCTCCTTCCTGCACGCGCCGCAGATCACGACGCGCGTGCTGCTGTACGTGGGCGACAACGCGGGCTTCGACCTGTGGCAGATCAAGACCATCGTGGGCGGGCTGCAGGACCCTTCCATCAGCGTCATCATCCTGGGCACGCTGAATCCCCGCGGCGTCGCCCGCAAGAACGTGATGGTCATCGACAGCACGCGCGTCTCGCCGTTCCACCTGATGGCCACCTACTCCATCACCGCAGTGGTCTCCTACTGCGACGCGCTCCTCGTCGAGGCCGCGCTCTTCTCACGCATCCCGCTGCTCTGCGTGCCCTCGCGGCGCAATCGCGTCGCCACGCGCCTGCTGCAGCGCGAGCAGCGGTGCGTGCTGTTCCCCGAGGGCTTCTGGACCGAGTCCACGGTGCGCGACTGCTTGCGGCAGGCGATGAACCTGAAGAAGACGCCGATGAATGCGACCAAGTGGGAGGAGGCGAAGGTGATGCTGGTGCGTAAGGTGGAGGAGGAGACGCTGACCGCTGTGGGCGCGGGGGCGGACGACCGGTCCGTGGAGGAGGGGCTGTCGCATGTGGTGCTGTGGGTGTGGGGGAGTGGCGTGATGCGTAGCGTCATTTGTGTACTATTGATTATTGGGGTGATCTGGCATCAGCTGTACCAGGTAGTGCGATCTTCTCGCGGGAGGAGCAACAGCTACCACGTCAAGAGGAACTAGCTATCTCCGCGTTTCTTCCAACAAACAAGCGCTAATTCCAGGACTTGTAGATATAGCTGATCAGCATGGCCATTCCAGCAACGACAATGCACGCAATCAGAGAGCGATGAGTGAAGGACACGTGAGACACACACTACGCATGATCACTCGGAACGGCTGCTACGCTGCTAATGCAGTCTTCCTCCTCACCACCGGGAGACACACAGGTCGAATAGGTCACATCAGCGGGATTCGCTGATCGTGAAGAGGGCCAACGACGGGAGGCAAAGGATATTGGTAAAGCGCACGTTCAGGTACTTGGTGGTGCTAGGGCAGGCCTGGATGGCGGGCCACTACGCATTCAGGTAAGAGAGTCGCCACCCACCTGGTCCTTCAGAGCGTCCTTCTCCGGCTTGTCGCTCTCCTTCGCGAGCGAGTTCTCGATGGTCTTGTTCAGCTTGTACGCCACAATCTGAAGACGGTTCCTACAGCGTCATTCGAGTTACAAACACCTTGCTTCGTCGGGAGGTCCGCCTCCAGCAGGTCGTCCACAGTGTTCTTGTCGCAGCGCACTACACAATCACTGCACGGCGAGAACGCGATTACGACTCACCAGCTTGTCCTTCCCGGGGGCAAGGACGAAGCGAGTGGGCTTCACGACGTAGAGCTCCTTGTTGTTGGAGTTCACCATGCACGCGAGCTACACGATTAGGCAAGGCATAGCTGGAGTCCCACCGTGTTGTCCGACTTGTTAAACACGCGGAACGCAATGATCGATTCCTCTCCCGACTTAACTACGGAATCAGACGAATTCCCCATCCAACGACTGTAGATAGTTAGTTTTTCCTTTGGGATGGTGGTGATAGACTCCATGGGAACGCAAACCTCAGAGTTTTTACAATAATGAGTATTCAAGAATCCGCGCATTTCCGCCCCGATTTCGGTGATCTGTGTTTTTGTTTTTTGCCCCGATCCTTCTTTCAGCAAACAGCACAGATAAAAGAACGGATCAGTTGTAGGAGATGGCCTCCACCACTACAGCAAACTCCTTCCATTCACCCTCCTTCCACGTCGCCTTCAAGCCAGCCACCGGAATGAACGTAGCATTCGTGTCCGCAAATACTATCTCTGATCCCACTCACTCACCCCCACCCTCCTGCAAATGCTCCCAACCGCCCTCCTTCTCCATGTCAAAGTACACCGTCACGCAGTGGTTCGCAGCAGACTGCTTCTCAAACACCACTTCCTCCCCCTCCTCGAAGCCCATCACATCCACCGTCACGAAATCGCCGTAGCGGATCTGAATGGACTTCTCCGTCGCCGTCACGCTCTCCTCGCACTCGTCGTTGTACACGTCCTTGACGTACCCCTGGCAGGCGCACTGCAGCGCGCAGTCGCCCATCACTCGCTCCACCCACCCCATCACCACCGCACGCGCCACGCCGCGCAGACTCGCCTCCTCCGCCTCCTCGCCGAACTGCGCTACACATCACGCCTCCCCCCCTCCGCCCACCGCTGCGCAGCAGGGTGGCTACGCAGGGCACCGCTGCAGGTGCCGCCTTGTGCAGCATCTTGCCCAGGTAGTCCTGCATGCGAGCGAGCGCCGCGTCTACCGTGGGGCAGGTGTAGCGTAGCGAGTCCGCGTCCAGCGGCAGCACCCACGGCAGCTGCAGGAAGCGGCCTGCCGTCAGCGTCAGCGCGTAGCGGCCCAGCGCGGGTGGGCACCACAGCGACCGCGACCGCCAGGTGAGCCGCGTGGAGGGGCTGGTGCTGGGTGTGGCGAAGAGTGTGGGCGAAGCGACGGCGGTGAACACGACCTGGCTAGCGGTGAGGCCAGCTCGCGAGCGTCACAGCGCAGGGTTGGCAGAGGGCAGCGCGGCGAGGAAGGGCGCGGGGTCGGCGTCGAGCGGCAGCAGCAGCGTGAAGCTCTCAGCATCGTCTCGCAGACGCGCCAGCACCGCCTCCTTCCCCACCACTGCCTCCTGTGCATGGAAGGTGAAGGGCGTGCGCGGACGCAGCGGTCGGGGCGCGGAGGGCGCGACGGTGCAGGGCTCGGGGTCGGGCAGGACAGGAGCGAAGGCCTTGGCCTCGAGGTGCCAGGTGTGGGGCACGAGCAACAGCACGGGCGCGTCCACGTCGTTGGAGTGCATCACCACCTCCGAGTCGTCTCTAGCGCTCACGCCCGCCCGCAGCGCTCACAGCACGATGCGCCACTTGAACAGCGGGGAGTCCACGGTGAAGGTCTCGTACTCGCCGCCCTCGCCGCACGGGTTGCAGCCGTAGATGTCGGCGATGTGCAGCAGGTACGGCTCCAGCTGGTTCAGCGTCTTCCCGATGTGTCTCCGGTCCAGACCCATGGCCGCTGTCTTGATCACGACCGCCACGACGCCATCCTGGATGATGTCGCGAAGGAGGGCGCGCTGCTCCCGCTCCCACATATAGGCGACGGAGATTAGACCCAGCCGGTCGCAGCTACTGCTGAGGAGGAAAAGCGGGGCGTACACGTTTTCCACGCGAATGCGCTGGTAATTCGACAGAATGGCTCCCGAGGACACTCCCTCGATTTCGGGGAATCGCTCCTACGAGGAAAGAACAGGGAAAGGGAGGACTTTGGTCGCCTTGAGGGCTGCATACAAGTCCTCCACCTCGTCTCCCTTCTGGGGATTGTAGGCCAAGTCCGAATCCACGCACTTTCCGGTAATCGCAAAACGCAGCAGGGGGAGTTCCATTGCCTGGGCAATCGCCTGCAACTCATGTTACATAGAATGAAGTACGTCAATCGCCGTGTGGCCAACGGTTTGGTACATGAAGGAGTCCAATTCGTTAATCTCTGTGTTTGCTTCGCATTACATCTCATGAGCAAATCGTACCGGGAAGAAGGTTCACGAGACACACAATCTCATGCCCGTGCTTCACACATTGGAGCATGTTGTAGCAAGAGTCCTTTCCGCCGCTCAGCAGTGCTGCTATCTTCATTGCAATGCGATTCTCGCTGAGAAGACCCAATCACAAAGCGGATTGTGGATGACTGTCGCATCGGTCTCTTCTACTAATAGGCTCACAAGCAACGAAGGAGCATGTGACTCACACAGTGACAACAAAGAGAGAGCCAACCCTCGTTCCTGAAAAAGGTCCAATTTGAGTCACTTCAAAAACAAACCAAAGATGGAGGTTGAGGCCGAGAATCAATATCCATCCATTCGCATCCCGCTGAGTGATTCGGATGAATGCATCGAGCTGTTCGTGGACGAGCTGTCCGACGATCCGAGCAAGCTGATCGAGATTCTGCTGGGAGAGTGCGTGCACCCGATGTACTGGATCCAGGTGGCTGTGGGTGTCGTGAAAGACGCGCTGATGCGTAGTCTGGCTACTACAGCATGAAAAAGTACCCGCAATTCCTCGAAATCGTGAACGCGGTGTTCAAGGAGGAGATTTTCCAGCGATTCCAGAACGAGTACTACTGCAAGCTCGTTCTCCTGAACTATCGCATGGCATACAAGGTGAGACGCGGAAGCGCGGGGGTGACGTCCAGATGAAGATCAATTCCGTGAGTCAGGAGGATTTCAAGAAATACGTAGTGCTTGGACGCCGGGCGCTGACGTGCTAGGATCTGGAGTCAAACAGCCTGATCAACTGGGAAATGCAGGACAAATCGGCTGCGGCAACCGCCTTGGCGCTGAAGTGCATCTACTGTCTTCGCACCGTAGTAATAAAACTCCCATGCAACGCGTAGGACGACATGAAGGCGGCGCGCAGCTACATGAACCACGCCATCGACCGCGATGATTGCTGCCTGCTGGCGACGATCGCGGCGGCGCTCTACTTCATCCAGACGCGCGACTACTTCAAGGCGATCAAGGCATACCAGATGGCCATCTACAGTATTCCTTTCTCTCCCCTCTCACCGTAGACCACCCCGACGCGCCGGCGTCGCTGCGTGTGGGCGTCGCCTATTGCTTCTACCAGCTGGGCAACTACAAGAAGGCCTTCGCGGCGCTGGACCGCGCGCTGCAGATCGACCCCGAGAACGAGGAGGCGCTGGCCATGAAGGCCTCGCTGCAGCGCTCGTCGCCGGCGCTGTCGCCGCAGGAGCGCGTGATCACCTCGCTGCAGACCATCAAGCAGCTTCACGCGATCAACCCCGCGCACCCGCAGGTGCTCGTGTACACGGCCGACCACCACTTCTGGCGCTGGGCCGCGCTGCCCTCGCTTACCGCCACTGTCGCCAAGGGCGCCACAGAGGTGACGCTGGAGGGCGAGGGTGCCTCGTTGCTCCACCCCGCGCTGCCGCTGCGCATCGGCGGCACGGTGTGTCGCGTGAAGTCCTCTCAGGACGCCGTGACTGCCACCTCCTGCACACTAGCGGCGCCGTTCGCGGGCGAGGCGGCGGAGAAGGCGGCGGTGGAGGCGCGCGACACGACGACGTGCATGCAGCTGGCGAAGGAGTGCCTGAAGGAGGCGAAGATGCCGACGCTGAAGTCGGAGGCGTACGAGCTGCTGGGCCGGTGCTACCACGCGCTGAACAACTGGAACCACGCGAAGGAGATGTACGAGAAGGCGATCCACGCGAACAAGCACAACCTGCTGGCGCAGTACGAGATGATCCAGGTGTAGGCGCCGCGCGCCGCCTCAAACGTAGTCTCATCCACCTGTCCGCCGTGGCCAAGACCAAGAAGGAGAAGGAGGACCTGCGCGTGCAGGCGCGTGCGCACTGCAGCGTCTGCTTGCAGATGGGCAACGCCAGCAACGAGATCGCCTTCCTCGCCGCCTACCTGCAGTTCAAGTCCAACGAACTGCCTAAGGCCATGGCCACCATCGCCGCCGTGCCCGACGTCGGCGTCGCGCGCTGGACTCACGCGTAGAAACCCGATCAGTTCACGGTGAAGCCGTTGTTGAACTCGCTGCTGCTGAAGGGGCAGCTCTGGCAGGGCAACTTCCACAGCGCGGCGGACATCGCGCGCGCGCGCGTGTTCTACGAGAACTACGTGGCGCTGGCCGTGTCGGCGGGCACCTCCTTCTCGCCGCTGGTCTGGAACAACATCGCGCTGCTGCGCGAGCTGTGCGGCGACGCGGCGGGAGCGAAGACGGCGCTGGACGAGGTGGTGCGTCTGTCGCTGGCCACCTGCGGGATCGCGAGCAAGGCGGTGGGTGAGCTGAGCGAGGCGGAGCTGGAGGCGCTGTGCGAGACCAACCTGAATGTGACGCTACTGTTCAACTACGCCGTCTTCGCCGAGCGCCGCGGCGAGAGCGAGCTGGCGGCGCGGCTGTACGCGGCGGTGTTGCGCAGCGTGCCCGAGTACTACGACTGCGTGCTGCGCGAGGCGAAGCTGCTGGTGGCGCGTGAACAGGCCGCGGAGGCGGAGGCCAAGCTGAAGGCGCTGTGCGACGAGCTGGAGAAGCAGTTGGCGGCGGGCGTGGGCGCGTGTGCGAGGGCGTGAGGCGTAGTTCCTTCGCGAGTCGGCGACGCTTCTGACGTACGTGTTGAACAGCTACATCGACTCGCTGTGCCTGTACGTGTCGCTCCTGGAGCGCACGGGCCGCGAGGAGGAGGCGATCTCGCTCATCACGCACTCGTACGTGTCGAAGATCCGCACGACGGACCTGTACGTGAACCTGCAGCTGATCAACCTGTACTTGCGCGCGTCGCGCGGCGGCGACGGCAAGGGCTACTTCAAGATCGCGGTGGAGATGCTGAAGAAGAGCCTGCATCGCAACCCGCGCAACGTGTTCCTGGCCAACGGGTGCGGCATCGTGTTGCAGCGCACGGGCAAACAGCAGGCGGCGCTGCGTGTGTTCAAGAAGGTGCGAGAGAGCGTGATCGACCTGAAGAGCTGCTGTCTGAACGTGGCGGGACTGTGTCTGGAGGAGGGCAAGTTCGAGGACGCCGTGTGCCTGTACGAGTCGCTGCTGAAGAAGGAGGAGGACCCTGCCGTGATGCTCCGTCTCGCCTTCGCGCTCTTCAAGGCGCAGAAGTTCCCGCGTGCCATCGAGGTGCTCGAGAAGGTCGTGGCGCGCAACCCCGACGTGAGCACTACCGTAGGACGTGACCCGTAGGACGAGGCGGCGAGCTTCGACCTGATCCTGGCGCACGTGCACGCGGCGGAGGTCATTCTGCGCAACACGCAGCACGTGCACCCGGGCGTGGTGGACAGGGACACGCGCTGCTACACCTGCTGCCAGCGGGCGGCCGACGCGCCGGGCTGTGAGGAGCGCAGTCTGCGACGGCCGGGCGAGCTGGCGCGCGCGGAGGTGTCGCTGCAGTACGCGCTGAACCACCTGGTGACGCTGCAGAAGAGCGGGTTGTGAGGGCGCGCGGCGCGGGTGAGGCGTAGCGACAAGGCGCGCATCGACGCGCAGCTGGTGCGCTGCAAGAACCTGTGGACGGAGCGCGAGCGGCAGAAGCAGCTGGACGCGCAGCAGGCGCAGCAGACGGAGTCGGCGGCGCAGGCGCAGGTGGACGTGCAGCGCGTGCTGGAGCAGCGGCGGCAGGCGGAGCTGCAGGCGGAGCAGGCGAAGCGCGAGCGGCAGGAGCGCATCGAGCAGGTGGCGGCGGAGGAGAAGCGGCGGCTGCAG
>ERZ827156.1946-NODE-1946-length-22689-cov-3.277105_pt1 | contig 22689 bp, 21 predicted proteins | sample MGYA00519919_ERZ827156 | MGnify/ENA primary metagenome ERZ827156 (study PRJEB31778, sample SAMEA3449269) | human gut metagenome | biome: human gut; feature: human-associated habitat; material: faeces | place: United Kingdom | collected 2010/2012 ...
AAATTTAGGATGTCGATTGCAGACAAAATCTGCCTGATCAACACCCTGTTTTTTACTGTTCCAAGTTATCGAGCCAGTCATCGAAACTCTTCTTTGAGATGCGATACTTTCTGCCATCCAACTGGATCCACCGGAATTCCTTTTTCTTCAGAAGGTTATAAATAGTCAATGTCATTAACTTTAGCAAAAAGCAGAAGATATCTAATCCTTTTAGGAATAAATATCTTCTGCTTTTAAGTTAATGACATTGGGAATTCTAACGCTTTTTTTAGGGAAAAGTGCTTGACAAAAAACAAAGTCTGTAATTTTATTAAAAACAGACTTCATTGCGCGGTCAATTTTTATATCATCATTGGCAGGAAGATAATATTTATCTATATATTTCTTTACATCTTTAATAAGGTCTTTGTTCGCCATGTTTTATCCACCTGAAAATAAAATTTTAATATCTGAGTTATTGCAAAAATAACACATAAAAATGAAAGGAAGGTCGCTTAACAGGCGACATTTAGCTTAAAATGGGCAAGCCCAAACAGACCTGCCCATCCATATTTTCTCACTTATTTCATTGTACATAAATTTTCATCAATCCACTTCTGGATATCTTTTTCGCTTACCTTAACCAACCGGGCAATCGTCTTTACGTCCATGCCCTCTTCTGCCATAGAAAGGGCAGTCTCTCTTTTAGCTTTGAGCTCACCTTTTTCTATGCCGCGTTTTTCACCGCTTTCCATTCCCTCGCTGTAAATTTTCTCCATTTCATGGCACATAAGCGGTGGCCCCTTTCTTTTTGATGAGTGTTGTAAAAATCTCTCTTATTAATTTTATCTTAACATTAAGTTTCTTCTGCCTGAACACTTACCGTTGTTTTGCCTGACAGTGTAATTGCTGAAATCAGGATACTGTTTACGATCATTATTTTCCATAATTTATTTTTCATATATTATCTTTCCTTTCTGTTTCATAAGACAACCTGCTCCCACCACTTAAATCACAGCTTTTGAAACAGGGAAGTTATCTACTTCCGTTAGCTGTTATATTTCTCTACATCCAATAATTTTTCTGACTTTGCCACTATAAGGGATACCGCCACATCTCCGGCTGAATTTACAGCCGTCCTGAACATTCCCAGCAGGGAATCAATTCCCATTACCAGACTCAGAGCCTCAGCCGGGACACCAATCTGCGTCAAAAGCACGGACAGACAAACCAGTCCTGCTCCCGGTATTCCCGGTGCGCCGATGGAAAGAACTATGATTGAAAATACCATGGAAAATAATTCCGAACCACCCATGTCAACTCCAAAGACTTTAGCCAGGAACAATCCTGCCACTGCCATATATATGCAGGAACCATCCATATTTACCGTCGCTCCTAACGGTATGGAAAACGAAGATATCCTGGAAGAGATTCCCAGTCGATGGCATGATTTTATATTAAATGGCATTGCCGCATTGGAGGATGCCAGACTGAAACTTGCCATCATTGCAGATGCATGCTTTTTTAACAGGATGATCGGATTTAATCTGGCTATCATAAATACCAATACGCAATAAGCCAATAACATTACAGCCAGTGCCAGCACAAATGTTCCGAAGAAACTCATAATGGCCAGCAGTGTCTCTGTTCCTGTAAGCATGACAAGAGAGGTCATGGAGCATAATACCGCCAGTGGTATGAATTTTACGATCAGAGTGGTAATTTTCAGAAAAAGTATGTTGAAGCTCTCAAAGAGTGTCTTCAGGCCTTTTGAATAATCGCCGATCATTCCAACTGCTGCACCGCAAATGATTGCTATAAAAATGATCTGCAGCATATCCGCTTCCAAAAATGGTTTTACGATATTAGACGGTACGATATTTACAACGGTATCTAACAATGAAATATTTGTATTGCCGGCAGTCTCAATCGTCTTCGATGCTGCGTCTGTTACATACTGTGACAGTGATGCATCACCCGGCTGTATCAGTTCAAACACGCCGATACCGATGATTACTGCCAGAAGCGTGGTAAACAGATACATTCCCATCACTTTCAGACCGATTTTTCCCAGATCCTGAATACTGTCAAATTGCGACAGACAAGTAACTATAGAAAAGAATACTACCGGACCGACGATCATTTTTAACGCATTTAAAAACATTACTTTTACAGGTGTCAGTAAATACTCATTTAACATATTCTGAGCCGATGCTGGTAATGATAATTTAAAAATAATTCCCAGAATCACAGCAAGCAGCATTGCTCCTAAGGTTAAATATAACTGCATTCTCTCTGAACGTTTTACTACCAGGCGTATGGTGTTTTGGTGCAGCCTGTTTTTATATTGAAATATATCTGACTGAGAACGAATGATCAGATTTCGAATGGCCGCTTCTGCATCTCCACTCACCCCCTCAAAATCCATATCACCGATGAGTACGCTCTCTTCAGACATATTAAAAGCTTCACCCCGTGCACTTATGTTTAAAGAAATGTTACCGAGCAGCTTCTTAAACACGATTTCTATCTTTTCCTGCTCTTCTGTATGACTCATCATACACACAAGACTTTCTTCTGCCATAAGCATGGTCATGGTGGCTTCTCTTCTGTTCAGATTATATTTTTTTAACTCTTCTTCCACATATTGTAATGCTTTCTGAAGCTCCTGTCTGTCATTATGTATAATCATTCATTTTCTCCCATGTCTTACAATCTTTTTTCCATCCATAATCTGTTTTGCTGATTCACATACTCGTACTTCATTTCATCCATATTCTTCTTGACCAGGTAAATTCCCAGACCCCCGATCTTTCTTTCTTCTGAAGATAAAGTAATATCAGGATCTTCTGTTTCCAGCGGATTATAGGGAATACCATTGTCGGTAAATGTCAGAAAGACTGCTTTCGGTGTGTTCCCGGACTCCACTCTGACAGTTACAGCTCCAACAGAATCTTTGTATGCATAATGACAAATATTTCCGAATATTTCATCGATGACAATATTTATCTGTATCTTGGACTTCATGGGGCAGGCTATTTGATCCAGAAAATCATCCACAAACGCTGTCACTGTATTCATATTTTCTATCGTAGCATCTACTGTTATTTCTTTCACAGGTTACCCCTCCATTTTTTTGGTATACTCCAGACACAACATGGTGATATCATCAAACTGATTATTATCACCTGCAAACGCATCTATATCTGCCTTCACAAGTTCCAGGGTCTTCTCAGGACTACATGTCTGACATTGCTGATTCAGGATATGATGCAGTCTGTCCATTCCATATAGCTGGTTGTCTTTATTCATTGCCTCTGTGACTCCATCTGTATACTGAAATACTTTATCTCCTATATCCAGCTGGATCATCTGTTCTTTATATCTGATATTTTCCATACCCGCCAGAACAAATCCCGGACGGATCTTATATGCTTCATATCCTTTGCCTTTGCGATAGATAAAGGGTTTTTCATGTCCTGCATTCACATACCGGAACTCGCCCGTCACAAGATCCAGCACGCCTTCAAATGCGGTAATAAACATTCCGTTATCGTTTGATTCACACAAAATATTGTTTACTTCTGTAAAAACCTCTCCCAGATCACGTCCTGGCTTGGTATGATCTTTTATCAGAGTTTTGCCGATTACCATAAATAATGCTGCCGGGACACCTTTTCCTGAAACATCTGCCATTACAATGGCAATATGTCTTTGATCCACCATAAAAAAGTCGTAGAAATCACCGCCGACTTCTTTTGCCGGTGTCATAGTTGCATAGATATCCAATTCATTTCTGTCTGGAAATGCCGGAAAAATACATGGCAGCATAGAAGACTGAATATGGGTCGCAACATTAAGCTCCGTGCCGATGCGTTCTTTTTCTGATGTGACAGCAGTCAGGTTCTCAATATAGGTTTCCAGTTTTTTCAACATGACATTAAAGGAGTTTCCGAGATCTTCAATTTCATCTTTCGTACTGATGACTATTTCCTGTTTTTTAAAATCTCCGGATTGTATGATTTCTGTAGTAAATCTGGAAAGTTTTTCTACCGGGTTTAATACCATCCATTTCACTAACATCATATACAACAGTAATGCAATACATATTATAGAGCATGAAATTCCAAGCATCGTATATAAGAAGGAATTTAAATGATCTCGAACCTTTTGCATGTCCAAAATGTATTGTATTTCAGCGATTGCCTCACCTTTTTCATCCAGGATCGGAGAAACAGCTGTATAATTGTATCCATAGCTGTTATCTGTCACAAGCGGCTTATCCGTACCTTTATTTTCGGCATACAGATCCCATACATCATAATATTTCTGCAGATCGATCTCATCATATGCCGCTTCTGTGTATAATACATTCGTTCCATAAGCCAGTTTATTCGCAGGATCATCCCCCAGTTCCTGTACACAGGTGTCAATATAAAAGGTTACACTGTCTTCATCCGGGATCACCAGTGACAGATATGTGATGTCCCCATCCTTCTTTAACGTGTTCAACATCGCTTCCACACGTCTGTATTCCTCGCTGTTTTCACCGCCAGGACCAAGAATCCTGCGTACATCCGTTATATCCAGCATAGTTGCCACGCTTTTGCTCCCACTGATGACTCTCTGAGCATACATCTCTTCCAGATACTCTTTTGAAGAAAGATAGCTGAACAGGGAAATCGTAACCGTTAAAGCTACCCCCAGCACTCCCAGGGACAATACGAATTTCGGCAGTAATTTTAATTTCATTATTCTATATTCCTCTCTGATCTTTTGAAATACTTTCTCCTCCACAAGTATATATTTTAACTCCCATGGAAATTGCCGTTTCATCGTCTGTCATCTGCTCATGAAGTTTGTCAAAGTTTTGGTTCACCCATTCCCAGTCCTGCTGATATTTTTTACTCTCTTTTCCAAGCAGCAATAAGTCTTCCGGCAGAAAAGAGCAGTAGGTTTCAAATATCTGTTCTTTCTTTTCTTTCTCTTTTCCCGAAGAACATACTTTTGAGCATTCGCATTTTATGTCTGCATACCCACTGTCTGATAACAGCTGCGGCAGGTGTGCTCCCATTGTCCTTTTTCCGGCGTATGGATCATTTAAAAGTAATTCAAGAAATTTTTGAAACAGACCTTTTGTGTCAGGGACCATCGAACTTTCCATATCATCTGCTTCTATCACAATAAGCTTTCCGTCCTCTGCCAGAAATGGTCTCAGTTTTTTCAAAATATCCTCTGGTCTTTCCGTATGCATCAGCACAAACGAACAATGAATAATATCAAATGCATCGATCTTTTGCTGCTGCATGATCCGCCGGAGATTTTCTGTAAAATCTGCATCTATCACATCACAGGTATGAAAAGAAAAGACATTATCTTTTAATTCTTTTTGTGCCTGTTCGATGAGTGGGTTTAAACAATCTATCCCTATGATTTTCTTAAAATTTCCATTCGGAAAACGCATTTTCGTTTTCCATCCATTGTTGCAGCCCACATCCAGGAGTGTCAGTCCACTTCTTCCATTCATTACTTTCTGATATACCGGCTGTTCATATTCTGAGAGCAGTTTCCCCTGTACGGCCAGTCTGTTCATCTCTGCCTGTCCTAAAAAAAGGCCGTTATATGGTTGAATCAGAATCTCTCTTTGTGCAATACGATACGGTGTTCTTTCCCTGATAACTTTCCTACATTCCTGAAATGTCTGATCTAATTTTTCTTTTAGCTCCAGTACACCCTGGTATACATTTTCATCCGACCGGTCCACTATCATAACAAGGGAATCTTCATTTACATTTAACTGGCGGATTGCCTGATGTTTTTTGAATTCCATCTTGCTGTATTCATTGTCGATCATTTCTGCATCATACAGAAACTGTAAATTTCTGTCCGCTGCAATGTCAAGTTCATCAGCAAGGTGAATCAGGGCAGCCAGATAGGGCAGATGAATCTTATTTCCGTTTGGAAGGCAGATTTCCTCCGGATACTCTTCTGTATCCCACAGATCTGTTTTTCTGTGTCCCCGTGCAATCTGTACGATCGCAAAAAGATGTTCCTGTGACGGTATATCAAAAATCTCTGTGCACTTTTTGATATATTCGCCACTGAATTCCTGATGGAAATCCCTGATAATATCCGGAATATTCTCCTGATCATGTGTGTCAAAATAATCTCCGAAGTCAATTTTTTTTCGAAAATTCTCATAATCAGACATGGTGATCCCCATTCCGCTGTCATGAAGATAGGCTCCCATCAAAAGCACATAGATTTCATCCGCATTCATCTGATCAATATTTTTGCCTATAAGACGATTACAAAAATCAATGATATTTATCGAATGCAGTGCTGTGTGATCTGTATAAGTAGGAAAAATATTCTGATATTTTACCAGCATCCGCTCTACACAAACCACACTGTCTGCAACTCTTTTATGTAACTGTGGATTTTCTCTTTTCAATTTCTGTTCACACAAATAATTTGTATCCATCATTTTTCTCCCTCATCTCACACATTTCGGTCAGAAAAATTTCTGTTTCTACTCAATTGTCAGAATATCAGAAAATCCCGTAACCTCAAATACTTCGGCTACGATTTCATTTACGTTCTTTACAACCATGTTTCCCTGCTTATTCATGATTTTCTGTGCTGCAAGCAAAATACGAAGACCAGCTGAAGAGATATATTCCAGTTTCTCAAAATCGAAGACCAGCTCTGTAATACCCTCTATTGACTGCTTCAGTTCTGCCTCCAGCATAGGCGAAGTTGTGGTATCCAGTCTCCCCTCCAGTAAAATTTCTAATTTTGTGGCTTCCATTTTTTTATTAATTGTCATTTCTATTCCTCCATTCATTTAATCTGCATAATTTTTGAAAAGGTAAGTCAGACGGATATCTGCAATCCGCTTCACTATTTACCTGATTCTGTTAAAACTTTTTTTAATCATTATACTTTATTAGTTGTTTTAGACAACAGATTTGGCACAAACTAACTGTTTTTGGCACGAAATGTCAAAAACCAGTGTCTGGTCACTGCCATAGTTACTGCATTTATGTCTTTTCTTTTTCCGTTTACTTCCCACTGCCAATCATGTATCATAGATATAATGTATTTGTATTAAATAACGGCTTTCTGATACTGCTGATTTTGTCCGCAGTCCTCACCAGTCTGTTTCTGCTCAGCAAAAACTCTCTGCTTATGTGGTTCAGAGAGCCAGTGAAACAACCTTTTCCTACGCCAATATCTATGTCACAATTTATACCGCCGGTACTTTCTTTGCATTAATCTCCGGCGGCATGAACAGTTTTCTGATCGCTCAGGGATTTTCCGGTCTTGGTATGGCAACGGTGGTGATCGGAGCAGTCCTGAATATCCTTCTGGATCCGCTTTTTATCTTCGTCCTCCATATGGGCGTTACCGGTGCAGCCATTGCAACAGTCATCTCTCAGATCATCTCCTGTCTGTTTGTCCTTGGCTGTCTGTTCAGCAAACGGATGCCTGTGCGTCTTGATTGTACAGAGTTATCTTCTGCTCATCACCATGCCTATGGGCGGCATCACCCTGGGAAGCCAGCCGGTAGTCAGCTTCAATTATGGAAAAGGTGATGTACAGAGAATCAAAAAAGCGATTCTGTACATCACCGGATTGTGTGTTTCCTTCTGTATTCTGATTACTGTTGTGACCTGGGCCGCATCTCCGGTCTATGTACGGCTCTTCACAGAAGATCCTGAGATTTTGCACCGTTCCGTCACTTATATTAAGCGGTTCACCTTTATGATCATCCCGCTGGCCATACAATATCCACTGGTAGATGAGACCACTGCTCTCGGCAAAGTGAAGCTGGCACTCTTCTGCTCAGCCTTTCGAAAGTTTATCTTCCTTGCCGGACTGATCTTCCTGCCTGCACTCTTCACCGCAGATGCTGCATTCTTCTCTGAGCCGGTAGCCGATGTAGTATCCGCCACTATACCTTCGCAATTGGATCCAGTAATAATGTGACATCTGGACAGCCTTTTCCATTTTCTACACCTCGCCTGTTTGTTATGATAAACTGATCATCCATTTTCGTTTCCTGAAAATAACAAGTGATACGATCAGCCTGAAAATTTCCTCCGTGGTAAGTAATGTATAGACACCTGCAATCCCCCATTGGAACACATACGCTGCAAGAATGCACAGCGTAATTCCTATACACCAGGTTCCGACAATATCTATGATCATAATAATCCTGGTATTGCCGCCGCTTCTTATGATGCCTCCGCCGAGAATCATATTTTCGACTTTGACAGGGGCATACAATGCAAAAACAACAAGCAGGATTTTTCCAAGTTCCTTTACATTCTGATCTACGCGATACAATCCTGTATATACTCCCGCCAGAAGTATAAGCAGCACCGATACAAAAACAGAGCCTGTTAATCCGGCATACATGATCTTTCTGGCTTCCATGTAAGCATCATCGTACTCTTTCTTTCCAAGCCGCTTTCCAACCATAACACCAGCTGCTGCTGATAATCCACTTAATGCACCCACGATCAGGCTCTGTATTGGACATGTGAGAGTATAAGCGGCCAGATTGGTCGTACCAAGATGGCCATATACAGCAGACTCTACGTTCTGTCCCAGACTCCACAGAAATTCACTGATCAAAATCGGCATGATCATTATAAAATACTCCCACCTGGTAATCTTTTCAAAATGCAGTGACAGCACCAGCTTATCTTCATCCTTTTTTATACTGATAACAAATCCGATAAAAATAAAAAGCATATTGAACAACTGTGAGACGAGGGTTGCAGTCGCTGCACCTTTGATTCCCATAGCTGCAAATCCAGCCTTTCCAAATATCAAGACATAATTCAGCCCGGTATTTACTGCCACGGCTCCAAGACTTGCCAGAAATGGTATTGCTGCATGCTCTTTGCAGCGCAGCCATGCAGATAATATATTACTGACTGCCATTGGAATATAAGTGAATGCAACGATTTGAAAATAAACGGCACCTGCATTTATAATATCTGAATCCTTAGTATAAAATCCAAGAATCTCTGAAGAAAGGAAACCTGATGCAGTCAAAAAGACAGAGGCGATCCATATCCCGACGATAAGACTCACCCAAAAGCTGCACCATGCCTCTTTGCCATCTTCTGCTCCGATGAACTGCGCTATTAATATTCCCGCAACCGTACTTACTGCACCTATTAGAACAGAAAAAATCAGAGAATAATTTCCACACAATCCAACAGCCGATATATTTGTCTCTCCCAGTTGGCCGATCATTATCTGATCAATAATCGAAAATGACGCCTGCAGCATACTCTGTAAGGTAACAGGAATTGCTATCCTGCATAACGATCTCACAAATTCTGACATGACAGTTCCCTCGTACTTTCCCTTTTTATAAGCTCAACCGGAAGAAGAATCTTTTCTTCACAATTTCTGCCATCCCGCATCGCTTCTATACATTCGATTGCTGATTTTGCCCTGAGTACCGGATCCTGGCGAATCGTAGTCAGAGCCGGTCGGCTTTCTCTGCTCGCTGCACTATCATCAAAACCAATCATCTGGAATCTTAATGCCTTTTTATGTCCAAGTTGTTTGAGATATTCTCCCGCCTGAAATCCTCCATCAAAGTGATCAATGACCAGGTTAACCACTTTGGAACATTTCTCAAAATAGCCATCGTATACAACAAAGGATATTCTCATCTGATTTCTGAGTTTCTCATAATCGGCTTCACAAAATCCCATGAGGATCAGTCCATCCATATTCCACATAGATGCAAAAACCGGAATTTCTCTGATATCTGCCGTTGTGTTTATCATAAGGAAATATCCCTTTTTGTTTACTTCGTGTGAAAGTGCATTTAACGATGACATGACAAATCCATCTTCCAGAACTCTTCCTTCATATTTAATATGGTCATTTATTACCACGCCAATGATTCTGGAATTATTTCTTGCCAGCAGAATACCTGCCATATTAGGGATATATCCTGTTCTTTCCAGTTCCTTATGAACTCTTTTTACTGTCTCATCTGAAATTTTACTTGTCTTACCATGAATCACATTGGAGACTGTGGCTGTACTTAATCCCAGAGCTTCTGCAATATCCACGATCCGAACCTGCTTCTGTGACAAATCCATCCCTTCTTTACCTTTTTATTCTACTTCCATAGTACAGTAAAAGAACGGTTTTTATAAAGGTTAAACGCGTAACCACTTCCAAATTTCAGAGTGCTTTTTTGTGATATTTTCCGTAACTGTTCAAAACAACTATTGCCCCTGCTTGCTTTTTTCTTGCTTCACATCATTTTTTAGATGTACTGCTTTTCTTGCTGTTTTATAACTTCCACTAACATCGCCAGCAGCGTATCAACCTGGATTGGCTTTGCGATATGACCATTCATTCCGGCTGCAATAGCCTCTCTCTTATCTTCTTCAAATGCATTTGCTGTCATTGCAATGATCGTTATGTGACTTTTTCTACAGCAATGGCACCGTTTTCAGCAGTATCTACTTTGAATCCGGCCTCTTCCAGAATGGCAGTGGCGATTTCACGGTTCATGCTGTTGTCCTCCACAAGAAAGACTCTTTTGCCGGCCAAAAGTTCCGGCGAACAGGAAATTGTCTTCTGTTCTTCTGGCTCCTCTGGTGCTTCCGCGATCCTCTGGCACAGCCGGACGATGATCTCGGTTCCCTTGTTTTCCTCTGGTGTCTTTTCTGTATCGCCGCCCGCCTGGATCGCCAGATTTGTAAAGCCGAGCACTGCATTCATCGGTGTCCGGATATCATGGGACATATTCTGCAGAAATACTTTTTTGGCTACGGATGCCTGCTTTGCTGCGCTCAGAGCTTTCTCCAGAAGTTCCTTCTGTTTCAGCTCATGCTGGGCGGCTTTTTTCTGCTCCTGTTCCCTGTGGATAAAATAGGTAACGATCAGTATGATCAGGACTGTCAGCAGTCCGATAAAAAGCCAGACATGATCCTGGATAACATCCGTCAGTGTATAAGTCACAACCGTATCAAGATAACGGTACGTGTGATTAAGCCCATAACTTTCTCCCAGAATACTGAGTCCATGGTTCAGGATCTGAAGCAGTGCCTTATTTCCGGCAGCGACTCCGAAACAGAGTTTTTCACTGTCTGACAGCGTAATGATGTTTAACTTTTTTTCTCCGCTCAGGAGCTGGCTGACACGAAGCGCACTCAAAAGTGAGCTGTCTGCCTCTCCCGAATTAACTGCATCAATACACGCCTCGATCCCATCATACATCACGATCTCAGCATCCGGATAATTCGCCAGTGTATACCAGTACTGACGGAGATTATTCTGATTTACCGCAATTCTGGAAGTGACCTCATTATCATACGGTTCTCGGTAAACGAGTGCTATCGGAAACACAACGACAGCAGAACTCTGCACAAATCCTTCCTGTTCTGCATACCACTTTCCATCACTGACAGGCATTACAAAATCCACTTCTCCGTTTTTCAGGCAGTCCAGCATTTCCTGCTGGTCATCAAAGCATCTGTAAATGATCTCCGGATCATAATCACCGGGAAGTGCATCAAACAGATCCGGTACGATGTCCGACACAAGGCCGGTCGCAGATCCGTCCTCTGCCTTATCGCAGTATGGCAGATAGTCTGCCAGGTAGCCCACCGTTATCTGAGCATGTTCCTTCATCCACTGCTGTTCCTGCTGCGAAAGAAAAACACTGACCGTTGTTTCTGTATAATATTTGTTTCGCAGCTCATCAACTTCCACCGCATCCTGCTCATTCATAATGGACATTGCCATATTCAGTTCACCGAGCAGATCCTCCCTTTCCTTTGCAGTGCACAGATAAAAAGGCTGCTTGCCGATCTTTTCGACAGGAGTGATACCAGAGTAAGAAGAAACCACATTATCGGCACTTACAAATCCATCGATCTGCTGTTCATTAAATGCCCTGGCACATTCCGCAAGATCCGAATAATATTCAATCTCAATATCGGCACGGTGTCTGGCTTTCCATTGTTCCAGCGCTGCAGTCATACGCTGATTATCTTTGAGCGTACCGATCTTCTTGCCACTGTATGAGGCAATGTCGCCGCACTGCATGGAGCTATCATCCGTATCCTTATAAATATAAAAAGTCTCATTTCAGCATTTCACTGTCCGGATAACCGATCTGATCCACTCTGTCATCAGAATAAGCCACACCTGCCATCAGATCGATCTCGCCGTCCTTCAGCTTCTCGAACAGTTCATCCCATTCGCCATAAACATACTCATATTTCCAGCCTGTATAAGATGCAAGTTTCTGAAGATATTCGTAACTGTATCCGCTTTTTGGAGACCTGTCATCCATACCTTCCTGAAAATTATTCGAAAAATAATAGCCTACTTTTACGGTTTCCGCACTTTGCGCAGAAACATCTACACTAAAAAAAGCCAGAACTCCCACACACAAACACCACAGTATTGTGATAAGAAAATAATGGCTTAGTTTTTTGATCTGCAAATTTCCCGTCAGCACTGTAAATCCCCCCAGATCATCAAAAATGATTAGCTTTATTATACGCTTTCAGGCAATATGCTGTCAATTTCTTTAATAAAATTACTTTATATATGCAAATTCATCAAAAAAACTGGAATAATTTTTATTACAATTTTTGTCCGATCCATGGTATACTTACTGTAAAAACAGGTACAAAGAAGGAATAACTATGAAATACAAAGACGAGATAAAAATTGGGATCATAACCGCATGTTTCTGCTGTGCGATGGTTATGGTCTATGCTGTTGTCCCCAAGGATGCCAGTGTGCTCCGGGCACGTGCCACCAGCACCTTTAAGGAAGCCCCTGAGACAGCTGCCGAGGCAGAGGCAGAGAAGCAGTCCGAAGCTGAGGATGCCGGATTTACGATCTATTCCGAGGACAGCAATTATGACTACGATACCTCTGATGATTCCGGAAGTTATGATGCCTCTGACACAGATAGCAGTCAGGACGACAGTGGAAACTCCGATTCCTCATACGATGACAGTTCCTCCGGCGACTATGCCAATGAGGACAATACTGACAATGACTACAATACCTCTGACCAGATCACTTATCCAACCGACGACGGATCAGACTCTTCTTATGATGACAGCAGTTCCGGCGATACCCAGATAGATTATGATACCGGCGGCTCCGACTCCAGTTCAGATTCCGGTATGTTCGAGGAAAACCTGGTCCAGGAAGAAACTTTTTATTAAACATTTCCGAAATTGGATCTTCCCAAAATCCAAAAGGCGGCAGATACGATGAATAATATAATGTTCATCATATCTGTCGCCTTTTTGTATTTTATAACACTTTTATGTTATCAGGATCAAAAAATGCTTCTTCACTGGCAAACAGCTCTGCCACTGCACTTTCGTACACAGCGCATTTCTCACTTTTTTTGATCTTTTTCATATATTTTTTATTGTTTGCAAACAGCGGTCCCATATAAAACCACAGTTCTTTCATTTTAAAGAGAACGTTGCGGTCGCCGGAAACTTCTGCGCGGTATGTATGATACACCAGATCATGGAACTTCCGAAGTTCCGCTTTGGTAAGAGCCTGTCCACCCCTTATCTCTCTTGCAAGGGCAGGATTCGTAAGCGTACCTCTGCCGCTCATGACTGCATCAAGTTCCGGAAACCTCTCACAGACCCTCTGATAGTCCTCCACACAGAAAATATCACCATTATAGCAGACCGGATTTGTACTCATTGCGAAAGCTTCTGCAAACATTTCCAGATTCGGAGTATTTTTGTAAAAATCCTTCTGCACACGCGGATGGATAATGAGTTCTTTCATCGGGAATTTATTATACAGTTTCATCAATTCAGGAAATCCCGATGCATCTTCCATTCCCAGCCGTGTTTTGACGGAGATCTGAATATTGCACTTCGCAAAGATCTCATCCAGAAAACGTTCCAGTTCCTCAGGCCGGTCAAGAAATCCGGCACCGCAGCCCTTGGTCACGACAGTTTTGGACGGACAGCCAAGATTTAAGTTGACTTCCTGGTAGCCGTATTCACTGAGAAGTTCCACTGTTCGGATAAAATCCTCTGCCTTTTTCGTAAGGATCTGAGGAACTGCATACATTCCCTCATTATTTTCCGGCAGCAGGTCTTTCTTTTCCCTTCCGCTTAAGTTGAGATTCTGTTTGGCTCGGATAAACGGAATGAAGTATTTGTCAAATCCATCAAAACACGTAAAAAGTGCCCTGCGATATACATAGTTTGTGATTCCCTCTAACGGGGCAAGATAAATCTTCATTCGTTTTCTTCCAGTGTTCCCAGATAGTAGAAGCCTCTGCATTCATCCAGATGGACTCTGACATATTTGCCAAGGAGGGATTCATTTCCCGGGAAATGTACCAGAAGGTTGTATTCTGTTCTTCCAGTAAAGATTCCCTTCTCCTTGCTTTCTTCCTCTACGAGAACTTCCTGCACGCTTCCCTCAAATCTGGAAGAACGTCTGCGGCCCTCCTGCTGTACCAAAGCAAGAAGACGGTTGAATCTTTCTTTTGCCACATCCTGTGGTACCTGATTCTCCATAGCTGCCGCAGGTGTATCGCTTCGTTTAGAATACAGGAAAGTAAAGGCTGTATCATAGCCACATTTGGCAACAACATCCAGTGTCTCCTGGAAATCCTCCTCTGTCTCACCAGGGAAACCAACAATGATATCTGTTGTCAGGGAAATATCCGGGATTGCTGTGCGGATACGGTCTACCAGATCCAGATACTTCTCCTTGTCATAGCGGCGGTTCATCACCTTCAGAATGCGGCTGCTGCCGGACTGAAGTGGAAGATGGAGATGATGACAGATCTTTTTGCTCTTTGCCATCGTCGCGATCAGTTCATCGGAAAGATCCTTCGGATGAGAAGTCATGAAACGGATTCGCTTAAGTCCTTCGATATCTTCCAGCATTTCCAGAAGCTGTGCAAAAGTAACCGGATTCTCCAGTGTCTTGCCATAAGAGTTTACATTCTGTCCCAGAAGCATGACCTCGGAAACGCCGTCCGCTACCAGGCGTTTTACTTCCTTGACGATCGCCTCCGGTTCACGGCTGCGCTCACGACCGCGAACATACGGCACGATACAGTAGCTACAGAAGTTATTGCAGCCAAACATGATGTTGACACCGGATTTGAAAGTATAGTTTCTCTCTGTCGGCAGATCCTCCACGATCTGATCTGTTCCTTCCCAGATATCAACGATCTGCTGCTCGGACTGCTGCATATCATAAAACAGCTCGGCAAATTTAAAAATATTGTGGGTTCCAAAAACAAGGTTTACAAATGGATATGTCTTCTTGATCTTCTCAACAACATGCGGCTCCTGCATCATACAGCCGAACAGGATGATCTTCATATCCGGATTCTTGTCCTTGAGGCTGTGAAGATGTCCAAGTCTTCCATAAACCTTGAGGTTTGCATTTTCACGGACAGTACAGGTATTGTAGATCACGACATCTGCTTCCTCACTATCCTGTCTGTGATAGCCGATCTCATCCATGATCCCTGCAACGACCTCGGACTGCTTCTCATTCATCTGACATCCAAAGGTTGTCAGACAGTAAGTCAGCGGACGGCCAAGTGTATTTGACTTCTGTGCGGTAAGTGTCTTTGCCAGCTCAATAAAAGAATTCTGACGTGCAGTTTCTTCCGCAGTCATGGTATTTGTTTTCTGTGATTCTTTTGTCATTTCCAATAACTCCTTATCCATAGATTCGTAATATTCGTTACTGTTCACTCCGTTCACAGTAACTTGGTCAAAATCCATTCCAAATCACCTTCGGTGATGGGATTTTGCCCTGTATGTCTCGGGATTTTGCCATATTCATGGCAAAACACCTCGCGGGATACTACCTGTGAACAGTAACTAATATTCAACAATCAGTCAGATCTGATAAAATATTCTTTCATGGTCAAAATGCTAACAATTATATATTGTACAAAAAATTTCTGATATGTGCAAGCGGAATATCTACAGTGAAAACAAATACTCAAGCGGAAGGGTATGGATCTTTCGATATTCGCTTTGCAGCTGCTCTTCTCTGGTCTTTCCTTCTGCTTCCAGGGTTTCGATCCGAAACGACGGCTTATGGCAGATTTCTGCATAAAACTGCTCCGGCGAACCGGTACCCGGACGGCCTGCAACAGAAAAATCTCCCTGGCTATTCCCGGAATTCTCCATATAATAACTGCTGCATTTCTGAAGATGTCTCGCCAGACGGTAGCTTTTCTGATTTGCCGCAAAGGATTTTGACTGTTTAAAATACAGAATGCGATTTCGAAAATGGTCAAATGATAAAAGTCCACAGCTTGTATATTCCTGAAAGATCCGGATCAGCGCTTTGGTCTCATTTTCGCTTGCCGGCTGCTGCATGACCTGCTTCCTCTGATAATACTGCGTAGGAAAATTTTTCCTGAGATCCGTCCCTCTTGCATTTCCTGTATACTCTTTTGCCGGAATTTCCTGCATTCGAAGCATCTGGCGATAAATCGGATTGCGGATCGCCTGAAAATCGCCCGCATAAATCTCATACCCATCCGGATTGAGTACTGGAATGAAACAGATCCTCCATTTTTCCAGGAATTCCCGGATATCATAGATCTCCTCTATCTTCCATCCATTTTCCCAGGCTTTGACGTATTCCAGCAGCATCTGGATCAGGAAGCCCGGTGTCTGTCTGTCCAGACCGGTAAGTCCTGAAATACAGAAAATACAGGTATTTCCTTTTCCGAGTTCTACCATGGGTATCATTCTCTCATCATGACTCTTCCCGATCACGCGAAACTGTGTGATCTGACTGTAACGCTGGGAGATTTCCCACATTTCATAATAAAGATCTTCATATGTACAGGATCGTGTATCTGGCATAATCTTTTCCCTCCATCTTTTTTTATTACAGACTTTTTATCCAAGATCATGTATCTGTCCTGTATTAATATATGAAAAGAGGCAGGTCAAAAGAACCTGCCTCTGTAAAATCTTTTATTTTAAATGTCTTTCTTACGTTTGCGGATCAGGATATATCCACCTGCCAGCAGTGAAAGAGTTGCCAGCGCAACCATTGTTCCGATCGGTGACTCATCCAGAGTAGAAACTGCAGATTTGGAACTGGAGCCATCTGCCTTCTCTGATGCTGCTTCTGTTGCAGTCAGTTCTGCATCTGTCTCACTGCCGCTTCCGCTGCCACCGTTTCCGCCATCAGCACCTCCACTTGGAGTTACAGTAAGGTCTGCGTCTGTAAGTTTCTGGGATTTGAACTGAGTTGTGATATACTGAATCACACCATCTGCATCCTGCCATTCAGATCCGTTATAGATCTGCTTCTTGAAGAAGATATACATATTGTAAGTCTTGGCTTCCATGATGCCCTTACCGGAACCAATACGGAATGTGGTATTCTTCTGTGAGCTGGTCGGATTCTCAGAAGTACTCCAGTACATCGGAACCCATCTCTCATCACCGGACACATATGGACTCTTGTCATTCATACCTGCACCGGTTACAGTGAACTCATAGAACGTTCCTGGTGTAAATTTCAGCGGATCTTCGAGACCGGTCACGGTACTCTCGGTTACTTTATGTGTACGTGCAGCACGTGTTGCACTTGCAGGACGTTTATTCTTGAAGCTTTCACTGTCTAATTTAAATACTCTCATCTGCGCTTTTCCAGAAGTCGGTTTTGCACAAACAACAAGCCAGGTATCTGCTTCTGGAACATTATCTGCTACAACAGTAAAACTATGATTTGCTTTAACTGAATTAGTAGCTCGACTTGCATCATACATATTCTGGATCACAGTTGTGCTTGTGCCTGAATCCACGTAAAAATAATACCATTTGCAATCTTTTGTAACCGACATCTTAAGAGAAACTGTTGTATGACTCTCCCATTTCAGAGAACCACTTGTATAAGTCAGGAAAGATGGTGTCTTGGTTGGTGTCACTGTCGGAGCCTTGGTCGGAGTTGCTGTCGGTCCCTGGCTCGGTGCTGCTGACGGTTCCGGACTTGTAGAAGGTGTCGCTGTTTTCAGTGTTGCTGTTTTGTTTGTCTCGTCTATATTCAAGCTGAAATCCCCTGTGTCATAACTAAACTGTGAAACTGCACTCTTAAAAGTATCTGCATCTACCTTCTCTGCTGCTGCAAGTACCTGAGTACCGTCTGCCGCATTGGCATGTGTGAAGAAAATTTCTGAATCGGTAAGTGCTGTTGTGACAGCGAACTTTGCTTCATCATTCAGATATACGTTTGCCTGTGCATCCTGAATCTTGTTGTCCTTTACTTTAACTGTTCCCTGAACACTAATATCAGAATCGCTGTAAACCGCACCTTTGGCACCTGTATTGCCTGTGATCGTGCCGCCTGCAAGTGCAATCTGTCCACCCTTACAGTTGATTGCAGCACCCTCAGCACTGCTGATGTTCTCTGTAAGAGTTACGTTCGCATCTATTCCAAACTCTGCTTTATCACTTACACTGATGATAGAACCTTCTGCTGTCTGTCCATCTTCTGTCTTACCACTTACTGTCAGTGCCGCACTATCTTCTGTTTCAAAATAAAGGCTGCTGTGCTCAGCATTTACCGCAAACATATCTCCCTTAAAACCAGCTGCTCTGGTAATACTCACATCACTCATAGCATGGAGAATGATTCTCTTTCCTGATACAGTAACTGTAGAATCCAAAGAAACTGATTCGGAGATCTGAATCAGCGTAGGATCTGTATTATCTGCTGAATACGGATCTGCTGCATCAACAGCCGCCTGAAGAGTCTTATAATATGTTGTATTCTCACCTTTAGTGATAGCAATACCCGTCGGCTCCTGTGGTGTCTCAGTAACATCCTGCGGCGTCTCTGTAGTATCCTGCTGCTGTGCCGGTGCCTCCGTCTGCTCTGCTGCTGCATCTGCAGTATTATCTGCCGGTGCCTCTGTTACTTCCTGTGCCGGAGCTTCTGTCGGTGCTTCTTCCTGTGGAGCTTCTGTAGTATCGCCAGAGCCAAGATCTCCTGTCTCCTCACTTGCTCCTGCTTCTGCAGCAGCATCTGCCGCCATTGCAGTGATCGGTGCACCACCTGTTGCAAGTGCACCTGCCAGGATAATTGCATATAATTGTTTACGTCTCAATTTAAATCCTCCCATGTGTCTCATTTGACGATCAATGGCTGTTATCCACAACAGCTACGAATAATGTCTTATGTACTTCATTCACTGACCGCCCATCAACATCGTTAAAGTTTGCATGACTAAACTGTCTTTCATTATACACACGCATCTTAAAAATGTCAAATCAACGATGATATTTCTGTTTATTATCGTTCGACCATTTTTTACTTTTATGGTCGAATCTGGCCGTTTCCATAGATAATATATTTGGTTGTTGTCAAAGCAAGGAGTCCCATCGGTCCTCTTGCGTGAAGCTTCTGAGTACTGATTCCGATCTCTGCACCATATCCAAACTCAAATCCATCCGTAAATCTGGTGGAGGCATTTACATATACAGCAGCTGCATCTACTTCATCCAGAAATTTCTGTGCATTGCTGTAATTCTCTGTGATGATCGCCTCTGAATGGCCGGTATTGTACTTATTGATATGTGCGATCGCTTCATCTACATTATGTACTACCTTGATAGAAAGAATGTAATCCAGATATTCCGTTCCCCAGTCTTCTTCTGTAGCTGCGACTGCGCCCGGCATCAGTGTCTGTGCTTCTTTGTCTGCACGCATTTCCACATGTTTCTCCTGAAGACGCTTTGCAAGGACCGGAAGAAGTTTTTCTTTAACATTTTCATGGACAAGCAGGGATTCGCATGCGTTGCAGACACCGACTCTCTGTGTCTTGGCATTCAGGATGATATTGACCGCCATATCAAGGTCTGCGCTCTCATCCACATAAATGTGGCAGTTTCCGGTACCAGTCTCGATCACAGGGATCGTGCTCTGGTTCACAACAGCTTTGATAAGACCCTTTCCGCCTCTTGGGATCAGGACATCCACATATTCGTTCATCTTCATGAACTCAGCCGCAGTCTCTCTGGAAGTATCTGCGATCAGCTGAATGGCATTTTCTGTTACGCCGTGGGCTCCTAAAGTCTCTCTGATGCAGTTTACGATTGCCTCGTTTGAATGAAGTGCATCACTGCCGCCCTTGAGGATCACAACGTTGCCAGTCTTGAAACAAAGTCCAAATGCATCAGCGGTAACGTTCGGGCGTGCCTCATAGATGATCCCGACAACACCAAGCGGAACTCTTTTCTGACCGATCAGAAGTCCGTTCGGACGTTTTTTCATTCCGGTCACTTCACCGATCGGGTCTTCGAGAGACACAAGCTGACGAAGTCCCTCTGCCATTCCTTCGATTCTCTCTCTGGTAAGGAGAAGACGGTCCACCAGGCCTTCCGGCATATGGTTTGCCTTTCCATGTTCTACATCGATCGCATTGGCACTGAGTAACTGTTCTGTACATTCTACAAGATGATCTGCCACTGCCTCAAGAACTTCATTTTTCTTGTTTGTTGTTATATTTCGAAGCTCTGTCTCAGCACTTTTGGCATTTTTTCCAAGCTGTAATAACATTTCATTCATTGTCAAAACCTCCTTCTGGAAACAGGTCTATTATTTTGTGAGTTGATAAGTTTTATTTTCTGTGACAATGACCTCCGGAGAGATATCTGTCGGTTCCGTCGGAACAGAAAGTAAAATCTGGAAATCAAAGGCAATCGCCACTCTTTTGATCTGCGGATGCTTCTCCAGGAAACGGTCATAAAAACCGCCGCCGTAGCCGACTCTGTGATTCTGCGGGTCAAAAGCGACTCCCGGCATGACCATCATGGCATCTTCCCACTGAACGATCTCTCCGCATGCCGGCTCCGGGATCCCGAAATATCCCTTTTCAAGCTGTGAAAAATCCGTCAGTTTATAGAATACCATATCCTGTCCGACAACCTTCGGCACTGCAACTTCCTTTCCCTGCTTCCATGCTTCTTCGATAATAAAACCTGTCATGACTTCATGGTTATAATCTGCATAAGCAAGGATCCTCTGTGCTGACTGAAATTCCGGAAGCTCTGCTACCTTCTCTGCGATCTGACGGCTCCATGCCTCTACCTGGTCATCTGTGCACTCTTTTCTTAATTTGAAGATCTGTTTTCTAATGAGTTTTTTTTCTTCCATATTTATCACCTAAATTTGTAACAGAACCATCGGCTTCTTTGATGCTGATGTTATTTAACTGTGCTCTTAAGTTTCCGCGGACTGCTGCGAGATATTCCTTACGCAGTTCTGCCTGCTCCGCTTTTTCTTCCTCTGTAAGACCTACGCTCTTGGCTTTGTGTGCCAGTGCGTTGATACGGTCGATCTTTACGTTATCCATTCCCATGGTAAGTACCTCCTTTATTTAAAGTAATTTCTCGATATAATCGATCAGGAAAAATTCTTCTTTCTTATCACCGACAAACAAGGTTCCGTAATTGCGTCCTTCCATGATCTTGTGGATGATATGGAAATCTGCGCCGTTTGCGATGATCATGTCTGCGCCTGCGGATGTGGCGATCTCGGCAGCCGTCAGCTTCGTTGCCATTCCGCCGGTTCCGACTTTGCTCTTTGGACCCTTGCCCATACTTAAAAGTTTGTCATCCAGCTTCTCAACCGTATGGATGAACTCTGCATCCGGATTGGCATTCGGATCATCCGTAAACAGTCCGTCGATATCGGAAAGCAGGATCAGAAGATCGGCTCCGATCAGTCCGGCGATGACGGCTGACAGGGTATCATTATCACCAAAAGATTCCAGTTTCTCAAGCTCATAGCTGGAAATGGAGTCATTTTCGTTTACGACCGGAATTGCCCCGACATTCAGAAGTTCCTCAAATGTATTTCTGGCATTGTGACGGTTCAGATTGTTGACCATGGTATTCTTGGTCATCAGGATCTGTGCCGCAACCTGATTGTACTCCGCAAAAAGTTTCTGATAGATCATCATAAGCTTTGCCTGTCCTACTGCGGAACATGCCTGCTTCTTCTTAAGTTCAGCCGGTTTCTCATGAAGTCCGAGAGCGGAAGCACCTACCGCAACAGCACCGGAAGTTACCAGTACCACATCCTTGCCCTGATTGTGAAGGTCACTCAGTTCACGCACCAGCACTTCCAGTTTACGCAGGTTCAGTTTATTGGTTTCTTTGTGGATCAGAGAGGAAGAACCTACCTTTACCACAATACGCTTTTTGTCTTTTAACATCTCACGGTAATTCATCGTTATGTCTCTCCAAGTATATTTTATTGCCGTTTCCCGGCAGAGCATTTATTGTTTATCTGGTGATTCCAAGATCATCGAGGGCTTTGGCCTGCTTTTTCTCCATGACAGCAGCCTCTTCCGGAGTCATATGATCGTATCCGAGAAGATGGAGCATGCTGTGTGCAAACAGGAAGCTGAACTCGCGCTCAATACTGTGACCGTATTCCTGTGCCTGGGAATAAACTCTGTCTACGGAGATCATCACATCTCCAAGAAGCAGTTCGTCGGTATCCAGGTCAAAATATTCGTCCTTCTCATCGATCACAGAATAGTCTGCCGGTTTCTCAAACGGGATCATCGGGAAAGAAAGCACGTCTGTCGGTGCATCGATCAGACGAAATTCCGCATTTACCTTGCGGATCTCTTCGTTGTCTGTGATG
>ERZ827156.1948-NODE-1948-length-22682-cov-4.669908_pt1 | contig 22682 bp, 30 predicted proteins | sample MGYA00519919_ERZ827156 | MGnify/ENA primary metagenome ERZ827156 (study PRJEB31778, sample SAMEA3449269) | human gut metagenome | biome: human gut; feature: human-associated habitat; material: faeces | place: United Kingdom | collected 2010/2012 ...
GCGCAGCGGCCCCAAGGTCAACGTGATGAACGAGAAGGCCTTCCCCAAGCTGTAATTGGGAGTTCCTAATTCCTTTAGAGGTTTGTCTGTTTGTTCTGAGTAGTAATTGCTCTCAGACCAGCACCCTTCGGTTCACTATGACAGTCGATCATGACACTGTATAAACAATACGAAACAATAAGCAATAGGATCATTTGGCTACGGTGAATCGACTGGAATTGCTTCTTTCCTCTCTATCAACGAAACTGTCACAAACGGTGTAACAGTCATTAGGTGTGATAAAAGGCATAGATCGTATTACGAGAAGTGCATTCTGAGACTGAAGGAAGAAAACACTCAACTGAAGGAACTGCACATATCCTAGAGGAGGAAACGAATGGAATAGCAGGTCCTTCATCGAACGAGAAAGAGAAGAGGCAATGGGATGAGGAAAAGCGGAGTCTTCTTCGTGAAATTGACAAACACAACGCAGACAGACAGAAGCGACATACAAATTCGAAGGAAGTGGCGATGGAAATCATATCCCTGAAACAAGCGTGCTCTACACTGCGTCGAAATACCTATTGTCTCAAATCAACAATGAACTCGTTTATTCGCGAAACAGCAGATTGGCTTCCTCATGTCACTATCTCCTCTTTTCCTTATGTGTAGTTGCATAGTGGAATCGAGATTCTGCACAATTCCACCTCTTGTCTCCCGGGAGTCCTCTCTCAGCTGGGTGGATTACAGAGTCAGTTGCAGCAAGCCACTGCAGAGTCGCAGCTCATCCACTTCTCTGCCCACATGGAGAGCGATCCCCAAAGAAGCGACAGGGTCGTGTTCCCCGCCTCCTTGCCTCTTCCCCTTCTCCAGCCGCTCCTTCTGCCCCTTCTCCGCTCCTCGTCGCACTTCTTCCTCCTGGGCTCCTCCTCCATCCGGCTGGCCCCTGTCTGGCGGTACGTCGCCTCCAAGCTCCTCCGCGCCTGCCCTACGTTGGACCAGCCGCTGCAGGAAGGCACGCGGGGACGGACTGATGCGTAGGTGCAGGCGCTGTCCGTGACGGCCAGCGACGAGAAGATCGTGCTGTTCAACAGCGAGGTGAACTGCGTTGCGGACCTGAAGGCCGTGGTAAAGTCGGTGGCTACCGTGGGCACGCATCACTGGCTTCAGGTCCGCAACGGCGCCCACCTCGCCGTTCTCTCTGTCTGGGGCATTGCTGCAGGAGAAGGAGGGGCCGCCGATCGCGGCTACGCGGTGTTGTGCGAGCTGCTGCAGCTGCTGTCATGCCAGAGTGCCGTGTTGCCCTTCTCGAACAGCGCGCTGACGCAGCTGCTGGAGGGTGAGTTGATGGAACCCACGCCGAGTGTGGTGCTCACGCTTGATGAGGGCGTGGAGGAAACGGGAGGCCGGCTGAGGCAGTGTCTGCGGCGGAGGAGGAGTCGGTCGAGCTCGCTGTCGGCCGCAGAGAAGCTGAACGCGTTGAAGAATGAGCTGTTTGTGATGGAGAACGACGCGGATGCGTACGAAGACGAGATCCGGCGGCTGAACGACGTGATTCAATCGCTTCGCAATGGATGCTCTCCTTGTTGAACAAACAGCCGTAACGACAGTCCACACTTCACAGACGCGCCTTCATCAAAGCGCCGATCAACTCCTCCGCCAGCTCCTTCTGGGTCTCGGGCGCCGTGTCCTCCCAGCCCGCCGCCTCCGTAGCCTTCCCTTTCTCCAGAATGACTCGGTTTCTCTCTCGCACCCACTCCTTGTCCTCGTTCGCTTCTTCCTCCTTCCTCTCCACCCACCTCAGCGCCTCACCCACCATCGTCGCTTCGCTCACCGCCGTCGCCTCCACGCACACGGGCTGCGGGAAGCACCCACGTATTCCACTGCTCCGCAAGCGCGCGCCCTGTGGCGGCCTGCTGGCCTCCGCCGTCTGGATCCTCTCGCAGAGCTGCGCTTTCTTCGCCGACAGCTCCTCGTACACCGCTCTGTCCATCACGCCTCACCCCCACACTCACTGCGACCGCTTCTGCAAGAACTGCAGAGTCTCCCTATAGGACGCACATCTACGCCTCACGCCACCCCGCTATAATAACTTAAACTCATACTCCACCACCATCGCATCCTTCAGCGCGTTCATGGAGCCAGCCACCTGCTTCGTCTTCGTCTCCAGCGCCGCCAGGTTCGCCTTCACCTTCTCCAGCAGCGCGTACTCGCGCGCGAAGGCCGCGTCCTTCTCCTGAATCTCCTTCCCGATCTGCTTCAGCGAAACGCCCTCAACCACCTCCTTCTTCTTCTCCAGCTCCAGCATCTGCAGATTCAAACACTCCACGCCGCGCGCGATCTCTCTGAACGCCTCCTCCTCTTCCTCCATCTCCGCTGCCAGTGTCTCCATCACCGCATCCAGCTCGGAGAAGTCCGTCTCCGCCACCTCCAGCGCAGGAGCCGTGCAGACGTTCTCCACGGAGGAGTTGATAGCGTCGAGAAGAAGGGTCAGAGGTTGGGAGTAGAAGTGCTTCAGCTCGGCCAGCAGGTCATGCGTCGATCGCGGCTTGCTGGGGGCAGCTGGTTTGGTGAGAGGAGTGTGCGAGAATGAAGGAGGAGGAGGCATGGGAGCATCCTCTTTCTTCTCTTCCTTCTTCTCTTCCTTCTTACCAAACAGACCACCACTCGAAGAAGAAGAGGAGCCAAACAAACCACCACTCGGTTTGAAAGACGGTGCAGGAGGCATGGGAGCATCCTCTTTCTTCTCTTCTTTCTTCTCTTCTTCCTTCTTACCAAACAGACCACCACTCGAAGAAGAAGAACCAAACAAACCACCACTCGGTTTGAAAGACGGTGCAGGAGGCATGGGAGCATCTTCTTTCTTCTCTTCCTTCTTACCAAACAGACCACCACTCGAAGAAGAAGAAGAACCAAACAAACCACCACTCGGTTTGAAGGATGGAGCAGGAGGCATGGGAGGCTCGGGCTCACACACCTCCTCCTCTTCCACAGTCTCACGCACCGTCTCCTCACTCTCACTCACTCTCTGACCAACCCAATCTCCCTCCATCACCGGCTTCACCGCCACAGTCTCCTCCACACAACTCACGCCCACCTCGCCGCTCCTGCTCACGAACACCGCCACGCAGCCCTCACCGCTCGGACACACGACACAGCACTTGAACGGACCCTCGCCACAGCAGTGCGTGGAGAAGGCAACAGACCGCATGTGATGAGATTCCGACGTGACCGCCTCCTCAGCCTCGCGGAGGAGGAGGGCATCTGGAGAACGGTCCTGCCAAAACACACACGCTTCGCTACGGGTGACGTGTTGATAGAGTCGCTACAGTGGGTAGAATGACGAGAAATGGACCGATTTCGGCTGGTCGATGGAATGTTGCCATAGGGAGGAGGGCTTGAGAGAGGCATCAATGCGGTACAACATGCAGACATCGTCGTACACGCAAAACAGACCTGCCGACTGTGTGTCCAGTTTGACAAGCAGTGTACTGATCGGCTCCTGACTGTTGTGAGTGAGATCAGGATGGAATGCCAGAATGCCCTCTTTCACAGAGTAGAGCTCTCGCGCTGTCGTTTCAACAAGCAGAGCGGACTTGTCAATCCACTCCACAGACTGAATAGCACTCGAGAACGCGTACTGAGAGTGCTTGCCTTTCTGGTCGAAGGTGTGAAGCACGCTCTCACTGGCTATGGCGATTGTGTCTAACTGTAAAGCCACAATGCAAACTATACGATCCTCGTTCCATTTCATAAGGGAGCTCTTTCCCGTAAACTGCACCAATTTAAACGGTTGCTAATCATGAGTAATACATGATGATGACGTACGGCTTCTTCTTTCTTGAACAGTTCAGAAGAACGCCACAGTGTCACCTTTTCGTCGTCACCAACAGCGATAACGGATCCATCATTTGAAGGTGCCAACGCAGTGCAATTCTTAGGGAGAACTGCTTCTGACTGAAGCTGCAGAGAATAGCCAGAGTCGTTATCGCTCTGAACACATTTGTATGCATATACTACAAATGACAACTCACAATTGATAGGACTGTGACTGTGCTGAGAGATGTACACTACACTCTTGAGCGGATCGTATGAAACGCAAGAATGAGCATCGATATGTATAGTGGGCTGATCCATGATTCTCGAAAAGGAGCCGCTTTTGACAAATCACGAAACAATGAAATCGTGAAAAATCCCCTCGTTTTTGCTGGATGAAATGGAGCCGATTTGCGGCTGTGCGGAGGACTCGCGGTCCGACATACATCGTGGTGAAGTGGAATACAATTATTGGTTGCTTTAAGGAACAGAATGTTTGTTTCTCATTCCAAGGTCGTTTCTCTGCTCTTGGCTATCATGACGATGATTACGTGGGGTACGAACAAGATCGCCGTGAAGTATCTGACTTACCCCGTTTCTCTGTACACAATTGACTTCTTCGTATGGGTCTTCATTTTCCACACGATTCTCAGTCTGACTCTGGGAGCGAGATGGTTCCCTGATGATAATAAGGACGCCTTCCAGAACATCTTCGATATCATCAAGAGAGGCGTGCGATTCTTTGGCGTTGTCTCACTTCTAGCCTTCTCACTACTGGAGACAATTGGGCGGTCCCTTTATTGCTGGTGCGACTACGATGGGCTTCACGCTTATCATGTTCGTACTTGTTGATGGCTACGGCTTGACCAGCGCCATTCCCCTTCTCTTCGGTTCTTCCATGCTTATCGGCGTCATCATCACCTATCTGATGGAGCCGAAGGGCAACCCCTGGCTGATCTTCATCGGCGTCGGTGTCTTGTTCTTTGCCGTCGTTCTTAACACCATTTCTTCCAAGTCGCCTCTTTTTCCCTTCTTCACGCCGTAGCATGAACCAGAAGTGCCAGAAGAAGAAGATGGAGGAGGATGCCAAGAAGGCGGAGTCTTCTGAACCTGCTGCCGCTCCTGCTGAGCCCGCTGCTCCCGCTGCTCCTGCTGCCGAGCCTACGGCGGAATCTGCCGAGTCGATCACGATGCCGCTGGTGGAGGAGGAGCCGAAGAAGCTGGTAGGCTCCGCGCCGTCTCCTCACCCGCAGCTCTCCATGAAGGCGTTCATCACGCTGGGCATCTCCGCCGCCGTCTGCGATGTCTTCTACGCGCCCTGCACTGCCATGGGCAAGGACCCCTCTGGCGTGCTCTCGCTCTCTCCCTACGTGCTCCTCGCCTCTCCCCCTCACCCACAGGGCGTCTTCCAGATCGTCTCGCTCGCCTCCGTCGTCGTCGTCTTCCCCTTCGCCTAGTCGCGCCCCCCACGTCCCCTCATTTTTAGCATCGTGATGCGTCACCCGCTCAAGGGCCCCAAGTGCGGCTGGAAGGACTACTTCGGCGCCTCCTGGGCGCAGCGCTGGCCCGCCATCTGGTCGGCCGGGCTCCTCGCCCTCGGCAACTTCGGCTACGCCAGCGCTGGTGACAGCCTTGGCTACGCTATTGGCTACGCGCTGAGCCGTGGCACGCTGCTCGTGTCCGCCCTGCTCGGCGTGTTCGTGTACAAGGAGTTCAGCGGCGCGGACTGCCCCACGTGGACCACGCAGATCATTGCCCTGCTGCTTTTCGTCACGGCCATTCTGCTGGAAGCATTCGCGTAATGCTGGTGTTTGTGAACAAAGCCGTGCACACACTCCATCGCTGCTTGCAATGCGGACAGACCACCGACCAGTTCTTCATTTCGTACCCGCACTTCAAACACACGTTGTTCTCATTGCGCGTGCCCATCGCCACGTCCATCGTCTCCTTCCACTGCACCTGGTTCGTGTCGCAGTTGTAGAAGTAGTCCCGGTCGTCCTTGAGCCTGTAGCATAGCCGATTCACAGATCCCGCCTGCATGTTCCGATTGAGCACCTTCTCATCGCAGTAGGAAGACTCATCGAGCATATCGTACTCCTTCGGCTTCTCCCAGCTTACCTCCTTCCTGTCGTTGTACCAGAATTGGGGCTGATTTTTGTCATTCACGGCACACTTCCATTCTCCTTCCTCTTGGGTCGGCACAGCGAAATAGTAGCTTCCGCTCACTTCTAACTCTCTCCGGTTCCAGTTCCGGCAATGCAGGCAGTACAGCGTCTTGTCCGCCGCATCTTGCAATGGATCTGCCTTCATGCACGGAATGCAGTTGACGCAGATGCTGCGGCCGCACCCACGACAAATGATGCACTTCAGACTCTCCTTTCCCAACCGAGTCGAATCGCGATTCTCTGGCAGCATTCCTGTGGCTTGCACACTCTCGTCGATTTCCGCGCTGTACTCGCAGTTGTTGTTGCAGATGTGGCACACGCGGTGCTTCTTCTGCGACGCTTGGATTCCCGCCTCGATGTGGTCGTACCACTCGCGGATGCCCTTGTCGTTCGTGAAGGAGGTCTGCGTCGTCGTCGGAGGGTAGAAGGCGAGACATTTCTCGGCATCTTCGATCGTGATGACATCTTCGTCGAAGGACACGAAACAGTCCACTGCGAATCATAAGAGTAGAGTAGCACACACCCAAGAAGAAATGCTCGCGAATTGTGTAATGATTGCTGGTCTCCGTTCCGCACAGTAGCAGATCATTGCAGAGGTAGAAGGAAAGCAGTTCCTCGCCTCCCGGGAAAACGGCGTTGAAATAGCCCTATGCATTACGATCTGTTGAAAAGTCTCACTTTCGTGATCAGCTTGCGCGTAGGAATAACGATTCGGATTTCCTCTCCGATCAGGCCCTGGAGAATGAGGAGCTCACTAGAGCTCCGATCGCCGACGTACTTGTCGAATTGCATCACGGTCTCCTTCAGAAGGGCGTACTGCTCCTCCAAGAGCGGGCGGTTGGGGTCCGTTTCCAGCGTGTTCTTCAGAATGCTGTTCACGAGGAGATCGATCTGTCCAGGATGCTTGATGATGCGATCAAAGTAGTCCTAGCCATTAGAACGGAATGCAGAAGCTACCGATAGAGAACGGCCATACCCGACAACCTTCGAGCGCTGACTCTGCAGGAACTTCGCCAACGGGTCCCTTTCATCTAGACCGTTCAGGTAATCCGTTGCTTTCTTGGCGTTTTGCATAAACAGCTTGTACCTACATCGCACCCACGCCGCAGGATTTACAGCTGCATATTCTTAATTAGCACGTTCTTTAGGAACAATCCGATGTTTGCATTCTGGCACGCCTCCTTGTCGTTGAGATTGCTGATGAAACCCTTGTTCTGTGCGTTCGTTCCCCCAACGAGTCCGTTGTACGTCAACTCGGCGTAGCCACACACCATATCGATTCCATCGAAGAGCCAATAGTACTTCTCGGGAAACCGTTTGTTGATGGGATCGATGTATAATTCAGTCTGCTCTCTACGATCAACGGAACGATCCACGATTACTTGATGAGCGAGCTCAGGGCCTGCAGTCTTTCCGCCATCTCCTTCACGTTGCCTCCCCTCTTCGCAAGCTTGCGCTTACTCTTATCATCCATTTTTTCGAGCCTTTTGTATCAAATCCGAAACAGTGGCAAAAATCGCGACTCTTTTTGGCTTCTTTTGAAACGAAACAACAATGCATTAATCAACATGAATTCCGGAGAGGAATGGAGCAACAGCAGCCAGAAAGGCGATCCACACAATCTGGAGGAGGAGGGCTAGAGTGTTGAAGATGTGTGCCTCCCGCTTCTGCTGCTTGTCCTTCCGTTCGAGCCGTCGCATCACTTCCGCGTGCACGTCCCCATTCCCATTCCACACAATCTCCCCCTTCTTCGTCGCCGGAAGCACGATCCTACTGCTTACCACTCTCTACAGCAGTCACTGCACGTCCTGGTAGGCAAAACGACTCAATCGCAGTCGCTTGTAACTCCCCACCACCAGTACGCGCGAAATGTTCAGAATCACCCACACCACCAGCGCCACTGCGTACACCACCAGATTGCCGTGCAAGAACCACTCGGCGGTGCATCCCGTGGCGAAGGACTTGCTAGAGGTGAGCGGACGGCAACTGCGAGACTCCGCGAGGAAGGGCTGGTTGGGCGTGGCGCAGGCGATGGAGCAGGAAGGGAGCGCCGAGCAGTTAAACACGGAGCTGTGGAAGGCGGGAATCGACGCCGGAATTCGGGCGTATTTCTGGAACAGCGTGTCAATGGCCTCACAGTCGACACCTTGTCGGCGGTCGAGGCATTTCCGTGTCGTTTCCAGCAGGCGTCTCGCCTCCGCCTCGTCGCTCAGCAGCGCCTCTGCCTCCGCCGCCAGCTGCGTCCAGCGTCCCTGCGTCTCCCGCACGGCGTTCTGACAGTAGTCGCTTCGCTTCTGCTGAAAGCGCTGCTCCGCCTACGCGTGAACTGCCGTGGGGTGTCCGACCATGACACTGGCGCTGTTGCCCTGCATCGTGACGTAGTTGAAGGCGACGGAGTAGAGGTTGTTGGAGACGAAGGTGCCGGCGGAGGAGTTGACACAGCCGGCGATGTACTGCTGAAACAGGGGGATGTAGAGATAGACCACAAAGATGATCACAACGATGCTGGCTATGAGAAGGAGACACGGGAGTTACACGCACAAACAAACGGCACAAAAGGGCATGAGAAATGGCATGATGAAACTGACGAAGGACAGAAACCAGCCCGATTTCGTCGCTTTCGCAGCCCCTAACGACACGGCGAGATTGGAAAGCTTCCCGCGGGCAAGCACTCTCCAGACACACTACCGTCTCATTACAGGGGAAGAAGCCAACTCGAACGATGGAGAGGACTCGATAGACCGTGTCAAACAGGAGCGAGTAGGTGACGAGCGAAGTGAGGCGATCGAGAAGGGCCGAAATGTCCACGGAAAGCGGAAAAAACGACCGTGGCTTCCAGGTGGAAAAGAAGGTGTACAAGGTGTCCTGGAGAAGCGGCAAAGCAGCCTGAATGGACGTCCAGGTGGTGTTGCTATCCTAACAAACACGGAGCAACGCTCACTAGAGGGTCGCGATGGAGGCAGAGGTGTTGGTTACGGTTTCCCACACCGCCGTTGTGAACTCGGCCTGGTTGGCTTCAAACTGGAGGAGCAGCCGGGTCGTGTTGATCGTCGGCGGTTGGTAGTCCTCGAACCACCCGTCGAACGAACCGGCGACGGAGGCTATGGCTTCTACGACGTGCTGGGCGCGTGCTTGTGACGTGTTGGCGACGGAGGCAAGATGGGCAGAAACAGCGGAGAGGTGAACGGCGAGTTTGGCGTAGATGTCCTCGGGTGCTGAGCGTGAGGGAGAGGACGGACAAGGACGGGGCATCTGCCAGTCAATGGCGAGCGGAGGCAGAGTGAGAGAGGGCAGCGTGAGAGAGGGAAGCTCGCCCAAATCCACGCCGATGTGCTTCAGAAGGTCGGACACTTGCTCGATGCGGTAATACAAATACTGAACCTCCGCTAGGACACCCGCTACGGCCAACTGGTAGTTGGCAACCGATTGCTTGACGGCTCTAGAAGGAATGGGAACAACACGGCGAAACTGGTATTGGCTTTGAATGGCAATGCAGGACGCATTGTAGTCCTGCATGATCTTCACGTACTGGTCGTACATACTGTCCAGCAGCGTGCAATGATTGTCCATCGTAACACATTGGATCAACTCTGTTGCGTTCACATCTACGTATGAGTTGATAACCAGACAATTACCGAAGATGGGTAGGGAAATGTTGTCAATCTGCAGCGAAATGGAGGGAAGATAGAGATTTCGGAGATGGAGCAGGGAAGTGATCTTGTTGCCCAGATACTCCACATCGTAGTCCATTCTTGGCATCATTCTGTGCAAAACAATCGTACCGTTGCTGGTATTGCTGGACCAACGCCTGAACCATGGTGGTGGTGCGATTGCTCTCTTCTTCAATCACCTATCCATAACTCGTTAGCTATGAAGACACAGAGAGTACAGCGTTTTGGTTGTGACTGATACCATAAGCCTCATTCAGAAAGGAGAGCTCTTCCGCAGAGCACGATTCCATGAACAACGAACTTCCCGCATTTTGCACAATTGCGTTATGGATGTAGAACGACAATTCATCGGCTCTACAGATAATGACTTGGAAAAGGAGAAAACAGCGATAGCACTTCCTGGGTTTGATTCTTCAGTTCATCGAGAAGCAGGATATTGTAGGCTTCCGTTTGTTGAGAGGAATCCACCTCCCTCTGGTATTCCGCTTCCAGTGTGTTGTTGCATTTCTACGATAAAAGAACACAACAGAAACAACGTCAATGCCCCTTTCAATGCAATACTCGTAGGAGTTCTTCTGATGCTGGATTTCGGCCACCCAATCCTATTCAATGAAACAGAAAAAACGGATGGCGACATTTGCGGATGCTTTTACCTGCTCAAAAGAGGGGATTGTAATGAGGGTCTTTACTATGAGTAGACATACGGATAGACTTGTGAAGCACAACAGAAGACTGGATAGAAGGATCAGGCTTGTCTTTTCCTTGCATGCCGTGGAGTGCTTTTCAAACCGACTGATCTTCGATATAGGAAGCGTGAGAACCGGCTGTCCATCGTCTTGGCCCCCCATTGGAACGAAGAGTGATGCCAAAGCGGGACATTCAGGGCACGTGATGATTGCCCTCCCTTTTCACTCCTCATGGAGCACCAGACTACTGAGTCGACGTCCTGACAAACAAACAAGCAACAACTAAAAGAAAGGCATCCACCCAATGTACATTCTCGCCAGATTCGTGGCGTCCGTCGCATCCCGGATGACGTTGTCCACCTGCCCCTGCACCGACAGCTCCGTGTGCCGTCCCGTGTTGCTCACCCCGTCTTCCTTCTTCGGAATGATCATCTTTTCTCCGTACACGCCGCGAAGCCGGTTCTCAATCACCTTCAGGATCCGCACGAACACGTCGCTCTCGCGCATGCTGCCCTCCGTGTAGGAGGTCCGCCAGTCCATCAGCGGGTCATACAGCAGCGACTCCAGCACCGAGATGATCAGATCGCGATTGTCTCGCATGCACTTCAGCGCCAGCTCGCACGTCGATCGGAACGCTCCTTCGATGCCGCTCACGCCGAACGCGTCAATGAAGTTGGCCGTCAGACGGAACGGAACCCGCTATGGCTCAAGGACAAAAAACGGGACTACTTCTGGAATCGGCAAAATCGTGCCTTTTTCGAACAGGCAGTCGAAATCAATGTGTGAAACAGCGCCGTCCTTCTGAATCAGAATGTTGTCGTTGTGACGATCGCCCAGTCCAATCACGTGACATGAAGGGGCCCCAACAATTCGACTGCAAGGATATATAGCCCGTCATACACCACACCGCCGTGGTCTGCGTGAACAGCTCTCTGGCGCGGAGCCACTCGCCCGCCGCAGGGTAGTCCAGCAGCAGCCACTCGTGGAGGAGCGGCTCGCATGCCGGCATGATGGCGTCGAAGTAGATCTGCAGACCGAGGTCCTTCTGGCCCTTGTTGAAGCAGTCCTGCGCGCGCTTGTAGTCGGGCTGGAGCTGGATGGCGGTCTTGCTGCAGGAGGGCAGGCCGTGGAGCGTGCGCAGGGTGTTGAGCTTGCGGAGCAGGGGCTCGGAGTTGTGGACCCACTCGATGAGGCCGATCTTCTCGGAGAGGCAGGTGACGCACTGGGCGGGGTGAGTAATGAATGTGGTGTGATGTGATGTGGTGTGATGTGGTGTGATGTGATGTGGTGTGATGAGTGATGAATGATGAGTGATGTGATGTGATGAGTGATGTGATGTGATGAGTGATGTGATGTGCTTTATCAGTGATGAGTGATGTGATGAATGATGAATGATGAATGATGTGATGTGATGTGAATAACCACAGAATGCGATATACCAACTCATCACAGAAACGATCACACAATGCATAGTGCAAAGATCACCACATCACCTACGAACGTATTCAGCTGCAGATGCTTCTCCTTGCCCTCCTCGTCCTGGCTCAGAATCCGGTTCACGATGGATACATACTCCATCACACGCAAATCCTTTCGCAAGTCGCCTCGCTTCTCCTGCTTGCACAGGAAGTAAAACTCCTCACCATTCTCGTTACGGAAAATCAGCTTCTTTGGACGCTCCTTCGACGCGAACACGTCGATGGAAGAGGACAGTCGAACCACATACATCTTCGAATGAAACGTCACCCGCGTCATCACATCACTCGTGATAGTGAAGGAATTCACACCCAAGTGAAGGTACTGTTGCAGGGGCAAGATCAACGGCCGCGTCTTAAACTGCGTGTTGATCGTCTGCGCCTCACAACACGATTCCGCACTCACTGTCACGTCATTCATGTTCACCTTGTCCGCACGACTGATATTCTGCAGTGCCTTGCTTACCTGATATGCCTGCTCCATCACGTTTCTCTTCTTCTTGTTCAGCACGCGTGTGTCCTGTATGATCTACCCCAATCACCCCAACAACTCGACCTCACGGACATCATGAAACTCCTCTTCACCCCAGCATCGTTATTCAACATCCCAATAATCTGCCAGATCACAAACTCCGTGTACTTCTCCAGCACGCGCCCAATGATCACACTCACCCGTCTCTTCAGCACGTCGCTCGGGTGCTGGGCCACGGCTACCAGCTGTTGGAGCACAATGTACCACTGATACAGCTTGATGTCCTCCATCTCCTTCACCGTCGCCTGCAGGTCCAGCGCCGCGTCCTGCGACACACGGAACCACAGTGTGGTGAGACGGATGATCGAGTGGTACACGAACTCGTCGCTCTGCTGGAGAGACAGCGCGTAGTGACGCACCGCCTCCTGCAGGTCCGCCAGCGCGCTGCGATTGAGGAGAGGAAGCGAGACTACCCGGCGGGCTGTGCGGAATACACGCGGTCGTGCAGCTGACCCCAGTAGTAATGAATGCTGCTCGTCTGGCTGCCCAGCGTCAGCAGCTGCTTGTACTGTCTACACCTCACGCCGCGCGGCGGGCCTCACTCCATAATGCTCATATCGTACGGCTCCACCTCGCGCTTGATACTGCAGTACTCCCACAGCACGCGCTCCTGCACCGGCTTCGGGTCCGTCGGCTACGCCTCACACACCCCACACGCCCTCACAGACACACGCAGGATGTTCATCGCGTTGGGCGTGTAGCCCTGTCGACAGTACAGCCGCGCCTCAATCACCTTGTCGCTCACCCCGTCGCCCAGCGTGCACAACGCCACCCACGCCGCCGCGTACACGCCGTGGTCCACTGCCAGCAGCGCCGTCTGCGCCTCAACCCCGCTCTCTGCTCCCACTTGCTTCCACAGCTCGTTCACCTGCTCCTTGTTCCCGCTCAGCAGCGCGCGCCGCACCGCCAATAGCCGCTCGCGGTTCTCGAAGCCGTTCGTCGTCTCGTCCAGCCGGCTCTGAAACAACTCCTTCTAGCCCTCATCACCCTACACTCCCCAAACATTTCGCTCCTCGTTCTTCCTCGAATGAAACTCCCAGTTCACGTCCTGAAGTATGTGCAGAGCCAGCAACTGCTCGTAATTCGCGTACAAACTCCCCGCCGCGTGCGCCGCCAAATTCTTCACCACCACCACTTGCGTCTCCTCCAGCACCGCCTCCACTTTCGCCTCGTCCTTCTGCTGGATTGCCAGCAACAATCGGCCCAGATAGTACTCGAACCCGAAGTCCAGCTCGCTCGCGCGCCGCTCGCCGAACAGCCACCGCTCGTTCTTCTTCGCCGCGTCCTTCTCGTAGCGGTTGCGCACGAGCCACTCCACCTCGCCCACGAACTGCTGGCAGCTCGTCCAGTCGCCGCTGCGCCACGCGCTCTCGATCTTCCAGTTGAGCACCTGCAGCGACTGCGCGAAGGACGCGGACGGCTGCAAGTGGAGGTGGCGCACTTCCTTCCAGTTTCCGCTGCATTGCAGACAGTGGTAGTAGTTCAGGTTCGCCTCCGCCACCAGCAGCTCCTCGTTCTTCTGCTGTTCCCGCGCGTCGAACAGCCGCTCGTAGCACAGTCGCGCCACCTCCCATTGCTTCCGCATCTCCAGATCGCGGCCCGCGTGGAAGACCGACCGCTTCTCCTGCACGCGCTCGAGCATCAGCTCGTACCCGCGCATCAGGTCCTTGTTCTGCAACTTGTAGCACACCGTCAGCAGGTCGTTCGTCTCCTCGCTCCGCAGCGGACCCACCACGCTCGCGATGTGGGTCTGTTTCAGCCCCGTCACCACCGAGTGCTCGCCGCGCACCACCGTCTCCATCTCTCTACGGCTCACACCACCGCCACTCGCTCACTTCAAACTCCGTACATACTGCCCCAGAATCAGACTCACGCGCACCACCTCCTTCTTCACGATCTGCTCCAAAAACCGCTCCAACACCGCACTCTTCTCCAGCAGCGCCTTGTTGTTCTCGCGCTTCCCGCGCACGAAGTACACGTTCTGCCACGCCTGCAGCGTCTCCAGCAGGCTCAGCACCGTCGCCAGGCAGTGCTGGCATTCGTTGTCGCTCTGTACGTCCGCCTTCTTCAGCGTCTCGTTGAAGTACGCCGCCAGCTGCGCCACGAACGCGCCCTTCTCGCGCCGGCCGTGGAACAGCAGTGCGAACTGCACAATGTACGGGAACAAGAAGGCGGTCTTGTCGGCGCAGGAGGAGGACAACAACGGCTTGAAAAGGTAGTACACGCTCTCTTCCTGTGCGGCGGGTCGCGACGCGTTCACCTCCATGTCCAGCGTCGACGACCGCACCGATGATTGTGCGGATCGTGCGGACTGTGCAGACCGTGCGGACTTGCCCGAGGAGGAGCCGATGGAGAGCGAGGACTGGACGGCCTCCGCTTCCTTGGGGCACATGGCCAGCAGCCGCGCCGCGAGCTTGGTGACCCACTTCACGTACGACTTCACGGAGATGCCCTCGAAGCCGCGGTAGCTGGCGGCACCTTCGTTGCGCGTGGAATACTCCGTCCGCCAGTACTGCGAGATCACGCAAATCTCCTCCTCCGTGAACAGCTGCTGAAGCACCAGCGGCAAGTGCTGCTGTTGTAACGGCTGCGTATCCTCCGCCTCCTGCGCCTTCTGCGTCTCGCGCGCCTTGCGCACGCGCGCCACCAACTCGCGGTCGGCGGTCACCTCCTCGCTGAAACTGTCTGTCAGCTTGCTCTCCAGAAATCGGAGCAATTTCTGCACCGTCAGCGCAATGCGGTTTTGAACGTCTCGTTTGGGCAGACCCATCAAATCCTTGACGAAGAAGTGTTTGATCAGATAGCGAGCCAAATCGAAGTCCGTGTAATTAAAGGGAATTGCCGATTTGCTCTTCTTCGCCTCGAAGCGATTGGGGGCAATTGCGCCGAGCTGTCCCAACAAGTGGCCGATGATGACGAGAGTGTGATTATCATGGGTGGAATCGATCACTGAGCAGATATGCAGACAGTAGTTGTAGAAGGATTGGACCACCGCCGGAATGGTCAGATTCCCGCGGATCAGCTCGTGGTAGCTCTCCTGCGACACGTCCAGTACGAACGAAACGTACTGGAGCGCGGGCGCGATTTCCAGGGATAATTCCGGAATGGTGATGATTTGCGCGAAGAGTTGGAGAAGAGCGGAGGATGAGTAGGAATGATAGCAGGACGACGGGAGAGACACGTTCAGCAGAGTGTTGATGTAGGACTGACCGTATTTCAAAAAGTACAAATATGGGCGCGAATTCAGGCACTCCATGATTTGGGCGGGAAACTTGGCGGCAATCCGTTTGATGATGGCGGCGAAGAAGTCGGACATGGCGGCTTCGTAGGCCTCGGGATCGTTCTGAATGGCCGTGAGCGTGGCTTTGGTGAAGCTGAACAATGGGTCCTTGAACGGGGCAGAATTCTGGGCGATTTCCGCACTTCCATAAATGGAGAGGAAAATGCCGCTCTCTTCAATGAAACGCTCGGAGTTGGCGGGGTCGTTCTTGGCCTGCGAGAAGAAGGACACAATGGTGGTTTGAGTGGGTGCCTTCGGCTTGGCCTCCACGGCGCAGTGCTGTCTCCACTGCTCGGGCGTGAGCTGAAGGAAGCGAGCGTCCTGTGAGGTGAACTGCGCGGTGAAGGCGTGAAGGCGCTCGAAGGCGGCGGCGACGCAGACGAGGACTTCGGAGAAGACGCGGAAAAGCATGGACTCGGAGAGAATGTCGAGAAAGGAGTCGAGAAGGATGAACGCGTGGAGCTGGATTTCTGGACGCTACGGAGAAGAAGAAGGAGAGAGGGTACTTGAATGACGTTTTTGACGAAGGAGAGCGCGCCCCAGAGAAAGGTGTCGGGCATGCTGATGTCCTTCAGCGCACAGGTGTTCTTGTAGTCGTCGAGACTGCGTTTGAGCGCGAGGATGGCGCGCTGGAGATCGTACTGGTTGAAGGACAGTGCCTGGTTGATCTGGAAGTTGAAGTAGTGAAACGACTTTAGGAAGAGATCGGCGCGCGTATGGGAACCATCACTCTCGTACAGTCTATTCGTCAGAGCGAGGAGAGGGTGGGGACTCGCACAACGATTTCAACGCCGTTTCGCTGATCTCGCGGTCGTGCACGTTGGTGCTCGTGCAGTCGAAAAGGAGGGGCCACAACACGCAGTGGCCCTGCTCCTGCACCATCTTCATCAGACTGAGATTCGACGACTGCGGAAAAACGATGGGCTGTGATTCGATTTCCTCGTCAGTGAAGGAGGACTGCAGGAAGAAGAAGAGCTCCCACGGCTTGATGTTGTCGTTGGTCATGTGCTTCAGCAGGTACACCAGCACGTTGTAGATGCAGCGGTCGCCGCGGAAGAGGACGGCGATGGAGGCGGCGATGGGTTGAGAAGGGAACAGAGAGTGAGCGAGTGCGATGATGGAGGGGACGTCCAGCTGGTTGATGTACACGGGGAGAATGTAGGTGGAGAGCTGGATGTAGAAATCGGAGCGGTTTATGGAGCTGTCGAAAACGGCGTGAATAATGGAATCCTGCCGTTGTGGCGAGATAGCGAAGAGCGACTTGGCGATCTCGCCGACAATGCAGTCGGGGAGAACGGAGAAGAGTTGCTTCCGGCAAACGATGACAGAATACCGGGCGAATTCGACCAGCTGGTGGAGGGCGAGGTCGTAAATGATGTTGTTATCGTTGTTGATGACCCATTTGAATAACTGAATCACCAATAGGGACATGAAGGGCTTCAGCGTGGGGTGCTGGAGGAGAATCACACTCAGCCCGCCCAGCACCGTCATCACAGCGTTGAGCACGGCTTGATAGCTGAGCACGCGTTGGTAGTACTCGGTCTCGGACTTGCACTGTTTGAAGGACGTCTCCATCGCGTTGACGAGCTGGATGGCGGAGAGAAACACGCCGAACTGGAGCACGTTGGAGTTGATCTCGTCGGCGACGGAGGCGATCAGAAGGTCCACGGGAACGAGCGAGTAGAGAAGGAGGAGAAGCGAGGAGGAAGAATGAGAGAGAAGCGAGGTGTTGGTGAGAAGCGTGTTTTGGACGAAATCGCGGAGTTTTCCGGCGTGGAGGAAGATCCAGCTATTGGAGACGATCTCGCGTGTGGTGGCGGTGGATTGTGTGTTGCTGAGCTGAAGAGTGACGAGAGAGGAGGAGTGATTGGTGGAGAAGGAGATGAAGGAGGAGGAGTGATAGATGATGGAGGCCTCGCAGCGACAGAGCGGCGCGAAGGAGGAGAGAAGAGGGAGGACGTGGGAGTGGACGAGGTCGAACAGACTGAAGTAGAGTTCGTTGAAGTCGATGGCGGAGTGAGAGGCTTGCACGGACGAGGCGTGGATGAAGTTGTGATAGGCGTTGGAGGAGGAGGTGAGACAGAGATAGCAGCGCGTGTGCGTGGTGAATTTGCTGAGCGAACAGGAGATGGTTTGAATGGCAAGAAGGAGCGTGGGAAGAGAGAGAGAGGGAAGAAGAGGGAGAAGAAAGGAGGCGAACTGCGAGGGCGACGCGAAGTGAAGGAAGGCGGAGTGGAAGAAGAGAGGGAGATAGCCCGTGCCGCTGCGGATGAGAGAGAGAAGGAGAAGGCACTGAATCGAAGAGTGTGTGGAGAGGTGTGCGAAGGCATCCTGCAGGAGAGAGAGCGTGGCGTCGGGGAGAACAGCGGAGGGTGGGCTATGTCACAGCGAGAGAGCAAGCGTACAGGAAGCAGGGCAGGCAGCTCGCCAGCACCAGCAGCCAGTCCGCGCGGTTGGCGTCCTCCACACGCCACTCCGTATCGGCGCCGTCCGCCCGCGCACGTCGCAGCAGCAGCCGGTTGGCTACGCCTCACACGCCTCTCACGCCTCCACTCTCTCCGTCGAACATCACCACGCAGTCGGTCTGGCGCACCGCGCCCGTGGCCTCCTCGCCCTTCAGAGACAACTCCACGTACCGCGCCAGGCGTCGCTTCAGCTCCTCCTCCTTCTCCAGCAGCTGTGTCAGACACACCTCCACGCACACGCACAGCATCACGTCCTCGTCGCGGATCGCCTGCGTCGCCTCGCCCAGGCGCTGTGCGGGTACCACCCCATTTCCAAACCACTGCACCAGCTCTAGCTGGAAGCGCGCGAAGGCGTCGACAAACTCGGCGGAGAAGGAGGAGGCGTGATTGAGTCCGATCACCACGGCGTTGTACAGGAAGAGGAGGAAGAGAAACAGCACGGGGTGCATCTCCGCGGATAGGAGAGAATCCCCGCGGGGCTTCTTGGAGGGAGTTTCATCGAAGAGGGAGGTGGAGGCGTGAAGAAGAGGAATGAACTGATCGGGTTTGTGGAGGATGAAATGGAAGCCGAAACCGCTGAGAATTCGGGCATTCCGAATGGCGGTCGGAGTTGGTAGGGAGGAGAGGAGAGAGAGTTGCGTGATGAGAAAGGAGTAACAGGTCGATTCGGGGATCCCATCCATGGTCATCAATTGGGTCATGATGGGACAGATGGGCCCTAACAAACTGGGACGCGCGTGGAAGGGAAGGGCAGCGATAAAGGCCAGCAGGGCGCCGAAAAGAGTGGAAACGGGGAAGGACAGGACAGGCGAAGCGTTGACGCGGCGAAGAAGATCCTCCACTCTTTCGAGAAAGCGGGCGAAGTGCTCGTCGGAGATGGAGGCGATCGCGGTGACGCCGCCCATTCCGTTGGTCTGTTGCAGATTGGCGGTGATGGACTGAATCACGGTGGTGGTGTAGGAAAGCGCGTTTACGAGGCTGGAATCGCGTCTCATCAATACGGTGATAATCTAGGTCACACGGAGCACACAGCCAAACCTCCATCGCAGGATCAATGGTGATGTAGCTCTTGAGCAGCTCGCGCGCCAGCGTGTGCATGTACAGCACCGACTCTGTGAAGAACACGGCCTGGGGCAAGTCTCCCAGAATGAAGGTGATGAAGTCCACGCAATTCCGAAGCAGGGCTTGGCGCGTCGCACCATCGGAGCAGTCATAGATGACGAAGCGGTTGGTGTCCGACGAGCCGCTGTCTAGTAGTCACAGAAGGAGGAGAGGATTGCATGTTTCGCTCTGCGAGTTCAGCGAGCCATAGGAGTTTCCGATATGGCGCGACACGCTGAGAAACGCATGCAGATGCGCGTTCGGCACGGTGGAATTGGGGGAGTAGTGCGCATGAAACTGGAGGATGTCCTATCCATAACAAAGGGAGAGAAAACGAACCTCGACAAGGACCTTGCAGTCAAAAAGAAGAGAGGACATCAGACGACTGTCATCGTCCACCAGCAGTCTCGCCATGCAATTCCGGGTTAGACAGTACATCGAATAGGTGAACGACTCGGAATAGTCGCAAAAGGACAAGCCATACAGGAGTTGCACCAAGATGTTCACAAACTATGCCGTTATTAATGATTTCGAATAGTACGGGAATCGCAGATCCACTGAAGAATTGCAGAATGTCAATATCGCTCAATTCCGGCGAACTACAGAATTCGGCAAGGCGCTTCATGTTTTGTGCATACAGCGTTTTTTGTGACGCATCGCTGTTTATGATTTGATGAACCCCATCGTCCTTGCGCACCATGCCGAAGAGACTCATCATGTAATCAATCTGCTTGTTGGAAGCAGATTCGTTCCCTGCCATTTACCAATTTACGCCTGCCGCTTCAATTCGATGATAAAGAATGAAAAGGCAAAAGGCGGCATTTCTTTTCTCGCTGGAATGATAGAGCCATTCACGTTTGCTTACTGTAGATGGGATGATGAGTAGCATATCGGAGAAGAAAGTACGAATCGAACTTCTTCTTCATTCCTGTTATGACTCGATTGGAGCTAAACTCGCCGATGTTATTAACGAATGTGGAGGCATGAGCGGGGATTCAAAGTCTGCCCAGAGATCAAAGCGGCTTGGAACAAAGGAGGGAATCTCGGCCATCGTGTCTCGTTGGCTCATGATCCAGGAATTGTATGGAGTTACGTTATGCTGTATTGTTGATGGATAGACAAATGACACGGAATACCCGATCCCTGCCGAACCGAAGAGCGACAAGTGGTTGATTCGCGAAATGAAGGAGGGTGGCTTCTCCGAGGATGTGGCAAAGCAAATTGATAGCAAATTCATTGAAAGCGCGAAGTCTGTGTATGAAAAGGAGTTTCTTGCCAAGAAGAAGGGTATCGATTGCATTCAAACCGTAATGGGATAGAGTTTAAAGACAGTGAGTTGACTGTGTCGTTCCAGCCTCTCACTGACAATTGCAGCTTTGAGTTTACGCTTCCTGAGGAAGGGAAGAAGGAGGTGACGATTCACAAGACCGATTATGAGCATCTCAAGTCACTCTATGAACAGAAGAATCCAGAAGACCCATCTTCCTTCCATGCGCGTCTTCTTCTCCTTCTTCTCCGGTAATCCTTCTCTCCTGCATTCACTCTAGCTACAACACCATCAGCGGCACCGTTCGCGGTTACCAGATGGCATTGCCCACATCCGTCTTTGAACTCCTCCAATCGAAGTACCATCTCCAGCACGAATGCTTCGCCTCGCCCATGAACTCCTGCGCCCTCCTGAACTCCTACTGCAGCCGCTTCCCAGACACCGACGCGCCGTTCGGCTCCAAGGGCAGTTTCTTTGACTACGAGGCGGACGAGGGCGTGTTCGAGAGCAACCCACCCTTCGTGGAGGAGTGCATGATCCGGAATATCAAGCATATTCTGGACCTGCTGAATAAAGCCGAGGAATCTGGCAAGGAGTTGACTTTCTTCATCATTGTTCCCAAGTGGGATGAGAAGGATTGTGAATCATACAATCTCACTCGCTTCACGACGCCGGATCGACAGACCGATGAAGAGAATCAGTTCTTTATTTGTCAGTGCGAGATGAGCCGAAATAGCCACTTTTACCGGAACGGAATGGGTTATCAGGATGATTTCAGCGTGATGGCGGCGAAGAACGACTCGCTGATGCTTGTGCTGCAGACAGCGAAGGCGAAGGAGGCGAATCCGATTGACGTGGAGGCGTTTAAGAAGGAGGTGGAGGAGAGGTGGAATAAGAGCAGCGAGGAGTACATAAGGAATGCATTGTCGGGGGAGAAGAGGGGTTACAAGAGAGATTATTCGGACAATTATGGGCATAACAAGAGGAATTGGGGAGGAAGTGATTTGGGAAGAAAGAGAAGCAGGGAGGATTACCCGGGAGGAAAGAGATATCACTATGAGGATCATTTTGATAGAAAGAGAAGCAATGATGATCATTCAAGCAGAAAGAGAGATCGCGACGAGGATCAAATGGAAAGAAAGAGATCAAGGAACTAACGCTATTGCTGTGTTTGTTCAACAAACAGAAGAATCCTTCTTAGCGGGTGGAGCATCGGGAAGCTGCGAGGTCAGATGCAGCAAGGCAGGGATGCTGCTGATTGCCTTGTCCTTGGCAAGGCGCAGCAACTCGAAGATCTTGCTGGTTATTGCAGCAATGCCGTTGTCGATCGTCTCTCCGTGCTCCTATGGATGAACGACCATAATACACGAATACGTTCACAATGGGAGTGATAATCACATCACTGATGAAGTCCACACCCTATTCATCACCGCTTCTCAATAATTCCACTCCCTTCGAGGGAACAGAAATCCAGAACACAAAACCGAGCTTCAGGAGAAGATAGATCCAGTTACTACGCATGCGCATCATAGATAGAACCTACCGCTGGAAAAAGAAGTCAGTAAACAGAAAAATGACTTCGCACAGAGAAAGGACCATCCTGTGAATGAGGGCGAGAAAACGGATACAACCAGTAACCAATCCAACGCTGGATGCGTTTCTTGTCATCCCTCACAACCGCGTTGTAGGAAGAGTAGCAGGGGATGATGTACGCCACAGCGACACTATTCTTAAGTTTCCACCCAAGCACTACAATGGCAATCTGTACAAGATATCAAAAACAAGCATGAAGGAAAAGGAAAACGGTTAGTGTCTGTTTGTACATGCTCCCGTTTTCCTGGTAATGTGGTGGTCGTTGAGAGGTGGGGCTGTATTGCACTCTGGAAGTGCTTTTGGACGGCATGAAGTGTTTCTGCGTGGAGTGAATCCTGTGTATTGCATTCCATTCGTGAAGTGAAGAGAATCGCAGTGTTGTGGTTGCACTGCCGTTTTCTTCATTCACTCGTGACAACCGTTTTCTGTGGTACATACAATCCTAAAGCACTCAGTACGTCTCGTTTTGCGCGTTTTCCATATGGAATCCGGAAATGGAACAGGCTTCCAGAACAATCCAGAACAATCCACCACTTCGTCTCCCAACCCATCCTCATTATTTATTTCATTTCAACTATTCAAATCATGAGCTTTGTGTTTAGAGATCCGTTCTTTGATGCCTTCGACGACTATCTTACCAATTCCATGCCCT
>ERZ827156.1950-NODE-1950-length-22667-cov-3.193702_pt1 | contig 22667 bp, 19 predicted proteins | sample MGYA00519919_ERZ827156 | MGnify/ENA primary metagenome ERZ827156 (study PRJEB31778, sample SAMEA3449269) | human gut metagenome | biome: human gut; feature: human-associated habitat; material: faeces | place: United Kingdom | collected 2010/2012 ...
GGATTCGAACCCTAGGAACCACATAAGCAGTTCAACAGATTTCGAGTCTGCCCCGTTCGACCACTCCGGCATCTCTCCATTTCCGGGTGCGAAGATATACAAATCCGCGATATTTTGAAAGTTCGCGCGAATTTTTCTTCAAATTTTGTGTGCATACGGCAAGAACGGACGCGACGGCACGAAAACATCCGCTATGGGAATCGGCCAGCAACACGAAACGAGTTAAGGAGCGACAACGGTACCCTATCGCCGCACAACAACGAAATAATGAAACGGCGCGCTACCGATTCACAAGTCCGACGGCTCGCCTCGGAGGGGTTACGGGCGCCCGCTCGTCCCGGCGGTCGCCGCAGCGACTGCGTCGCACGTGCTCGGGCTTACCTGCATTCCGGGCACTCCTTCGCGCAATGTTCGCCGCAAAGCTCGAACTCAAGCGTCGCATGACCGATTCCTTCGTGCTCCAGCCGGTGCTTGATCTCATGCTTGAGCTCTTCGGCATCGTCCAGCGACCGGACTACGACATGCGCCGTCAGGGCGTTCTGCGTCGTACTGATGGCCCAAATGTGCACATGGTGCACATCCTCGATACGCGGGTCGGTCTCCGTAATGGAGCGCCGCACGCGTTCGCTGTCGATTCCGACGGGCACGCCGTCCAGCGACAGGCGCAGACTGTCGTGCAACAACTTGGACGTGGAGAACAGGATGACCAAGGCGATCACTATGCCGACAACCGGATCGATCGCATACCATCCCGTGAGCCGGATGACGATTCCCGACACGAGCACGCCCACCGACACGAGCGTGTCGGCGGCCATATGCAGATAAGCCCCCTTGACATTCAGGTCCTTCTCCTTATCGCGGATAAACAGCCAGGCCGTGAACGCATTGATCACGATGCCGATGCCGGCCACCCACGCGATACTGTCGCCGTCGACAGGCTGCGGATCATACAGTTTGCGGACGCTCTCGACCAGAATCACGCCGACGGCCACGAGCAGAATGCAGGCGTTGAGCAGCGAGACGAGCACGGTACTCTTCCGATAACCGTAGGTATAGCTTGCCGTAGGCTTCACGCGAGCCAGCCGGAAAGCGATCAGCGACAGCACCAGGCTGACTACGTCGCTCAGGTTGTGTCCGGCGTCCGAGATCAGCGCGACCGAGTCGAACCAAAGTCCGGCCCCGAACTCGACGCAGACGAAAACCAGATTCAGCACGATACCGAGCACGAAAGCCCTGTTCAGGTGGTCGACCGGCAGATGATGGTGATGATCGTGTCCCATAGAGTTTTTCTCCTAATGATCCGTTCTTATTCGGAAGCAGCCCCGGAGCGCGAGCGGCACGGACGGAGCGAGAAAACGCTTCCGGCGGGCAAGTTACGAAAATTATCGGGAAAGAAGGGCCGGCCTCAAGGTTCTGTTCGGAAAGCGGCATGCCAACGCGGCCGGTCGGGACAATGACCTTTTCGGTTCCGGAACTCGATCCGGGTCCGTTCAGAACAACGGCCGGCACGCCGCATTCCCCGGCCGGGAGTACGGTCTTCGACCGCCGACAGCGGCAGGCACGCTCGGGCCCTACCTATCAAAGCCCAAAGAAGCGTCACTGCGCAGCCGAACCGGAAACACCAAAGCCCGAAACGCCGAACCGCTTGCAAACAAATATTTTAATTCTTATATTGGGGAACGAATACGAACATAAACCTTCAAAATCTCACCCGATGAACCGAACAACGCACATCCGCCGCTCCTTTTTTTGGAAATTCGCCCTCGTACTGGGCGCTTACCGGCTGCTCGTCCATCCCGGACCGAATGCGTCGCCGTCCTATCTGGCGCTGAACATGGCCGGCGTCATTCTTCTAAGCTGGATAATCAGTTATGTCTACGCGACCTGGATTCGGCAGAAAATAGCCCGCTACGACAGGATTCGGCCCGATATGGAGCCGGGAGAGGTCCTGCTGGCCGGTAGCGCGGCCACGTACGGTCTGCACGGAGGCCGGTTGGTACTGACGGACCGGCGGCTGATTTTCGTCGGATCGATTTTCGGGAAGAAGAAAACGGTCTTCGCGCTGCCTTCGGCATCGGTGGCCGCCCTCGATCCGTCGGGACGATACGGCCTGCGTCTGACGACGACGGAAGGGCGGAAGCTGACTTTCCGGCTCGCGCAAGCCTCGTCGAGCCTCCGCCACGCTTTCGTCCGGACGGCGCACGAGAACTCGCTCTGAATCCGGAGAACAGTCCGTACCGTTTCCATGTTATGGCAGCCGGAACGCTTGCTGCCGCCGGAACATCCCAGCAGACGCGGCTGCAATCAGATTCCAATCAAGCAAGGGCAGCCGAAAGCCCCGCCGTCCGCCCGGACACGGGTCCGGGAATGCGTCCGGGAACGCGTCCGAACGGCCGCTCCGGCCGAAACGTTTCGCCGCACGCTCCTGTCGACGTCCCGGGCCGGAGGTTTCGGAAACCGTCCGCCGCCGGACGATCTACGTTCGGCCCCCAAGGGCCTCCTCCGGTTCCAGGTATCTCCGGCCGCTCGTTTCCCTATGTTTAGGTATTTCGCAACCGGTCGTGTCCCGTTATCTTTGCCAAAAACAAAAAGAGACATATGGAACACAAGATCGGAATATTCTACGGGAGCTCGACCGGAACGACCCAATCCCTCGCGGAACAGATTGCCCTGAAAACGGGCGTTTCCAAAGCCGATACGCACGATGTAGCGGACGCGGCTCCCGATACTATCGACGGCTACGACTGTCTGCTGCTCGGATCGTCCACATGGGGCGACGGCGACCTGCAGGACGACTGGTACGGTTTTCTCGACAAGATCAAGACGCGGGACCTGTCCGGCAAGACGGTAGCGCTCTTCGGCTGCGGCGACAGCGAATCCTACCCCGACACGTTCTGCAACGCGCTCGGCACGATTTACGAGGAGCTTCAGCCTACCGGCTGCCGGTTCGTCGGCGCATACGAGCCGCAGGATTACGCGGTGACCGACTCGGGCGTATGCCGCGACGGAAAGTTCGTGGGACTGGCCGTCGACGAACTCAACGAGGACGACAAGACCGCCGCGCGGACCGACCGCTGGATCGAAGCGGTGAAAAGGGAACTGTCATGAGCGAGCAGGAATACGCCCGGTTCGGCGATATGAAGATGTTCATGCATCATATCTACGAATTCAAGAAAGGAGTCCGCAGCCTGGTCCTCTGCACGATGTGCCGTACGTGCGCCTCGATCGTGGCCGAAAGGCTGCGCGGGCAGCAAATCGGCTACATGATTCAGGAGGTCTCCGAAAAGAAGGTCAACCTGTACTTCGGCAAACAGGAATGCCTCGACGCCGTCAAGACATTCATACACAAGCCTCTGAACCGGCTGTCGCCCGAGGAGGACTTCATGCTGGGCGCGATGCTCGGCTACGACATATCGATGCAGTGCCGGAGGTACTGCGATCGGAAAAGCATGCGGCAAGCCACCGCATAGCTTCTCTCATCTTCATGCCATCTGTTTTAAGTTTCACGGAGTCCGGATCATCCCGCGAGGCGCGATCCGGACTCGCTCCATATGGTCGGACCCCGAGCCGGACTACCCAAAAATAGGTATTCGGACCACCCGAAATACCGATTTGCACGGATTGCCCGTCGCGGCGGAAAGCGCGAACTTTGAAGTCGCGTTCGGGGTGCGGAGCGCTGTCCGACGGTACGCTTCCGACGAGCGGCACCGGGAAACTACGGACCCGACCGAGGCGAGTCGCGCGAAATAGTTATCTTTGTCATAGCGAACAAGCCTCGAAAAACAAAAATGAAGATGTACAAACTCGGCCGATACAAGCAGACCGACAGAATGAGCGACCTGATCTGCGAAAATTATCCGATGCTTCTGGTACTCAGCCGGTTCGGCATATCGCTCGGATTCGGAGACAAAACGATCGGCGAAGTCTGCGAGGACAGCGGCGTCGATACGAAAACTTTCCTGACGATCGTCAACCTGCTGCTCGACGACCATACGACCGCCGAACAGATCGATCCGTCGCTTTCGGTCGAGGCTCTGGTAAGCTATCTGCAAAACTCGCACAGCTATTTCCTCGATTTCCGCCTGCCCCTGATCCGCCGCAAGCTGATCGAAGCGATCGACTGCGGGCACAGCGACGTTTCGTTCGCCATCATGCGCTATTTCGACCAGTACGTCGCCGAGGTGCGCAAGCACATGAACTACGAGGAAACCACCGTTTTCCCCTACGTCCGTTCGCTCGTACAGGGAAAATCCGGCAACGGAAAATATCACATCGGCATCTTCAGCAAGCAGCACGATCAGGTCGAGTCGCGGCTGGCCGAGCTCAAGAATATCATCATCAAATACTATCCGGCTACCGGAAGCAACGAGCTCAACAGCGTGCTGTTCGACATATTCTCCTGCGCAACGGATCTGGCTTCCCACAACCGCATCGAAGACAACCTGTTCGTGCCGCTGATCGCGGAGCTCGAGCGCAAAAACGGTTGTTCGCGATGAGCACGTCCATGAAAATAGCCGTCGCCGAGCCGTCGGTCATCATCCGCAGCGGGTTGCTGTCGGTGCTCGGACGGCTGACAACGCTGAATATCCAGATACTTGAGATAGCCGAGATAGCGCAGCTCGGCTCGGCGCTCTGCCGCCAAAAGCCCGACATGCTGATCGTCAATCCGGCGCTGCTGGGCATGTTCTCGCTCCAAAAGATCAAAAGCGAAGCAGGATGTCTCCCGATGAAGTGCATAGCGCTGCAATACTCGGTCACGGACTCCTCGACGCTGAAAGCATACGACCAGACGATCTCGATCTACGACACGGCCGAGCAGATCAAGGAGAAGCTTCTCCAACTGCACGGTTCCGAGGCAGGTGGCAAGGAACACGACGCGCTGAGCGCGCGCGAACGCGAGATCGTCGTATGCGTCGTCAAAGGCATGACCAACAAGCAGATCGCAGAAAAGCTGTGCCTATCGCTGCATACGGTCATCACGCACCGCCGCAACATCGCGGGCAAGCTCCAGATCCACAGCCCGGCCGGACTTACGATCTATGCCATAGTCAACAAACTGGTCGAACTGAGCGAAATCAAGGAAACCATATCGGACTCCGATCAGTAGCGAACGCGTACGTCTTTATCCGGCCCGGCGAATCACCCGTCCTCAGACTAGAACATTTTACGTCTCAGCGCCGGAATCCGGACAATCCTGCCAGAAACGCGACCTTCCCGGTCTCCGGAAAGTCGTCCTGCCTTTTCCCGCTCGCGTCGTACGACGCACCGGCCTCTCCCTCGCCCCGAAAAAAAGAACCGAAGGAAAGCACACTTAAACCCGAAAATATTATTTTTGTTCCATATCCGTAACCCATACCGCGAGCGATCCACCCGACCAACCATGACGGAGTCACCGGCATACTCCACGGAAACAGAACTTTCCGAACTGACGGCATTCAACCTGCTCTACCGGCTGCATGTCTCGGCCTTGGTCAATTATGCGGAACGTTTCGTCGACGACGGCACGGCACGCGACCTCGTACACGATGTCTTCGTCCGTATCTGGACCGCACGGCGGTTCCGGATGCCCGAAACGGAAATACGCCGCTATCTGTTCCGCTGCGTATTGAACGCCTGCCGCGATCACGTCCGGCATCAGCAGGTCGAAAACAACTTCCTGTCGAAAACCATCGCGCAACTGAAGCTGCACGAACTGGAATACCACGAAGCGCACTGGGAACATGCTCCCGACGAGCGGCAGCTACGGGCCGTCTATCTCGAAATCGACAAGTTGCCCGACCGCTGCCGCGAGATTTTCCGGAGAACATACCTCGACGGCTGCAAAAGCCGCGACATAGCGGCGGAACTCGGCATTTCGCAGCGCACGGTCGAGGCTCAGCTGTACAAGGCGCTGAAACTGCTCCGCCGCTCGCTGACGGGAATCCTGACGCTGGGCGGCTGGCTGGTTCTCGGCAGGCAAATTTTCTGATTTTTCTCGTTTCCATGCAAAATATCGGACCGATCCGGTAAGTAAAAAACCGTTCAGAATCGTTTGTAATATAAAAGGGCGGCCCAAAGACGCCAAACAGACAGGAAAATGAACGGAAACGACACGATAGAATCCCTGACCGCGGCATACCTCGAAGGACGACTGTCGCCCGAGGAGGCAGAGCGCCTGCTCGAAACGATCGAGCGGGACGAGCAGGCCCGCCGAACGCTGTTCGAGATGAAGAACCTGTACGACCTGGGACGGATGAATCCGCTCGACCAGCGGCAAATCGAAGCCGGCTGGGAAAGGCTCGTCCGGCAAACGAGTATCCGGAGCGGCGAAAACCGAACCGCCGGCCGGACGTCGGACCGTACGCCTCTGCGCCGCATGGCCCGGACCGCGCTGCGCTATGCCGCCGTCGCGCTGATCGCCCTGTCGGCCGGCTTCGCAATGAGCCGTTATGTCGTCCTGCACCGAGCCGCCGGATACAACGAAGTGGCCGCCGAAGCGAAAAACCATTCGGAAGTCGTTCTTTCGGACGGGACCAGGGTCACGCTGAACGCATCGTCCCGACTACGCTATCCGACCTCGTTCGACGGATCGGCCCGCGAGGTATGGCTCGACGGCGAAGCCTATTTCGACGTGTCGCGCGACCCGCGCAAACCGTTCGTCGTGCACACCGAGCGCCAGAGAATCCGCGTACTGGGAACCTCGTTCAACGTGATGGCCTACGACGGAGATACGTTCAATATCGTCACGCTGTTGAGCGGGGCGGTGCAGCTCGACGTGCTCGGAACGGAGGGCTCGCTGCTGGAGTCGGTGCGGATGAAACCTTTCGAGCAATGCCGCTTCGACACGCGCACCGGAGAGCTGACCGCAACCCTGCTCTCGGACGAAGACAGGAACCGCACGTGGACCGACGGCGTGTTCCGCTTCCGGGACGAGCCGCTGTCGATGATCGTCTCGCGGCTGGAAAAATACTACGGGATCGAAATCGCCGTCGACGATTCGCTGGGCTCCGTCCGCTACACGGGCGCCTTCCCTCTGGAACAGAAAATCACGGAAGTGCTCGAAACCCTCAACTTCGAGAAAAGATTCACGGTCGTACAGCACGGAAACGACTTCGCGCTGGAAAAAAAGTGAACCGTCATAATCCCGAAACCGAAAACCTAAAACCACTTCGAGCCATGAAAACCAGCTGATCCCCCCTAAAAAAAGCCGGAACAGGTAAGACCCGATCCGACTCCGTTTGTTTTTAATCCATTCAATCCGATCCCCGTCCATTACCCCCTAAGTAGACGGAACGGGTATCGGCGACCTTTTAAAAACGTACAAATTTATGAAAAATTTTTCACTACATGCCATATTACCCTGCTTTTTATTATTGGCATTTAGCATTTTACAGGCATCGGCCCAGCAGGCCGTGCTGAACCGACCGGTCACGGTAGCCGTGCAGGACGGAACTTTCTCGGAAGCCGCCGGACAAATCGAACGGCAAACCGGACTGATGTTTCTCTACAAGAGCGACGACATCGACCGGAACCGCAAAATCAGCCTGAACGTCCGCAATCGCCCGCTCTCGGAAGCGCTCGACCTGCTGCTCCGGGGAACCGGTCTGGGATACCAAATCTCCGACCGGCACATCACGATCGGCCATGTCCCCGCGCGGTCGTCCAAACCGGTCACCGTAACAGGAAAGATCACCGACGCGTCGGGCAACCCGATTATCGGCGCCAACGTATTCGTGCAGGGGACGACCAACGGCACCGCCACGGGAACGGACGGCAGCTTCCGGATCACGGCATCGCCGGAGGACATGCTGCAAGTCACCTATCTGGGCTATATTCCGCAACAGGTAGAAATCGGCAGCCGGACCCGGATCGACATCACGCTGGAAGAGGAATCCACCGAATTGCAGGAAATGGTCGTCATCGGCTACGGCACGGCCAAGCGGGAAAGCCTGACGGGAGCCGTCGCGACGGTCCGCTCGGAGGATCTGACCGTCGCACCGGTCGCCAGTACGACCAACGCGCTGGCCGGACGGCTGCCGGGCCTGATTACCAAACAGCAGAGCGGCCTGCCCGGAGCGGACGCCGCGACGCTCAGCATCCGGGGCTTCGATCCTCCGCTGGTGATCGTCGACGGCGTGGAAGGCGACTTCAACAACATCGACGCGAACGAAATCGAGTCGATCTCGGTGCTCAAGGACGCCTCGGCAGCGGTATACGGAGCCCGGGCCGGCAACGGCGTGATTCTGGTCACGACCAAGCGAGGCAAGGAAGGCAAGCCGACGATCACGCTGAACAGCACGGTCACGTTCCAGAACCCGACGAACCTGATGCGAATGACCTCGGCCGGACAGTATACCGAACTCGTGCGCGAAGCGCATATCCAGTCGGGTCAGCCGGCCGAAACGGCCCGGTTCTCCGAAGAGCAGATACAAAAGTACTACGCCGGCACCGATCCCGACTACCCGAGCACGGACTGGGTAGACTACCTGATGCGCAAAATGACGCCCCAGCACCAGCACAACCTGTCGCTGCAGGGCGGAACCGAGCAGATCAAGTACTACGGATTCTTCGGCTATCTGGATCAGGAATCGATGATCCGGCGCGGAGGCGGCAACTACCAGCGCTACAATATCCGTTCGAACATCGACGCGAAAATACTCAAAAACCTGAGCATGTCGGTCGACTTCTCGACGATCATCGAGAACCGCCGCTTCCCTTGGCGCGACGACCAGGGCGAGAACTCGGTCTGGAACGATATCTGGAACACCGAGCCGATCTATCCGAGCTCGCTTCCGGACCCGACGAAGATTCCGTACGCCAGCACGAACGGCACCGGCGGCGCGCACATCACGAGCAACCGTAATCTGAGCGGCACACGCGACACCGACAACCAGTCGATCCGAGCGTCCGGCTCGCTCAAGTACGACGTGACGGCCGTACCGGGCCTGTCGGCCAAGGCATTCGTAGCGCTGGACAAATGGTCCCAGGATTATAAATTTTTCCAATACCTGCCCGATACCTATCTGTACAACTACGCATCGGACACCTACACGCTCCAGTCTCTCTCCCTCGAGAAAAAGCTGACTCAGCAAGCCAGCAAGGGACAGCGGCTGACGGCCCAGTTCTCGCTGAACTACGAACGTACTTTCGCCGAGGACCACGACCTGAAGGCTCTTCTGCTGTACGAGCTGATCGACTACGACGACAGCTGGATCACGGCGCAACGGACCGGTTTCGCGACGACCTCCATCCCGTATCTGTTCGCCGGAGGACTCCAGAATCAGTTCGCCGACGGCCGCGCGTCGGAAATGGGCCGTTCGAGCCTTATCGGCCGGCTCAACTACGCCTATCGTTCGAAATACCTGTTCGAAGCGACCGTCCGCTACGACGGTTCGGCCAAATTCGACAAACATTCGCGCTGGGGCGTATTCCCGAGCGTATCGGCCGGCTGGAGAATCTCCGAGGAGCCTTTCATCAAGGACAACACGAGCGTGATCGACAACCTGAAGCTGCGGGCCGGATTCAGCATGACCGGCTATGACGGCGTGGCCAATTTCGATTACCTGGCCGGCTATGTCTACGGAAGCTCGTATATCATCGGCTCGCAGGCCGTGCAGGGACTCACCGCGACGGGCCTCGCCAATCCGATGCTGTCGTGGGAGCAGATGAAGATATGGAACGTCGGTCTCGACTTCGGACTGTTCCACAACAGGCTCTACGGCGAGGCCGACGTGTTCTACCGCGTGAGGGACGGCATCCCGGGCAGCCGCGCCGTCTCGCTGCCCGACACGTTCGGCGCCACGCTTCCGACCGAAAACCTGAACAGCATCAACACACGCGGTTTTGAGTTCACGCTCGGCTACAAAGGCGCGGCGGGCGACTTCCGCTACAACGTGGCGGCCAACATATCGTGGGCCCGCTCGAAATGGGGCTACTACGGCGAACCCGAATACACCGACCCGGACGAGATCCGGCTTTACAAGAAGACGGGCAACTGGATCGACCGGGACTTCGGCTATCGTTCCAACGGACTGTTTACCTCGCAGGAAGAGATCGACGCGCTGGACTACCGCTATCTGGACGGGTCGGACAACTCGTTCCTGAAACAGGGCGACGTCCACCTGCTGAATACCAACGGCGACGACGTGCTGAACTGGCGCGACCAGGTCGAGATCGGCAAAGGTACGATGCCGCACTGGATGGCCGGACTGAACCTCGATCTCGCATTCAAGGGATTCGACCTGTCGGCCCTGTTCCAAGGGGCTTTCGGCTTCAGCCAGAACGTCGTGTTGCGCCACGCGATGGTTTTCCCCGAAATCATGTACAAGGAGCGCTGGACCTACGAGAACAACGACCGTCATGCGATCGTTCCCCGTCTGGGAGGAGCCGCCTCGAACGACTGGGCATCGGACTACCGTCTGGTCAACGCTTCGTACCTGCGCCTCAAGTCGATGTCGATCGGCTATACCTTTCCCAAACGCTGGATGAGCCGCGCCAAGATCGGCAACCTGAGAATCTACGTTGCCGGGACCAACCTGTTCACGATCAGCAAACTGAACAAGTACAAGCTCGATCCCGAAGCGCCGAGCGGCGCGGGAACTCGTTATTATCCGCTGATGCGTACCTTTACGATCGGCCTGAACATTTCCCTTTAATACCCGAACAGCCATGAAAAAAATCCATATCATACTGATTTCGATACTCTGCGGTCTGAGCTCCTGCACGAGCGTTCTGGACAAAGAGCCGCTGGACATCATCTCGGACGACGTGCTGTGGAACGATCCGGTACTGATCGACAACTACCTGCTGCAATGCTATGCCGAAATGTGCTTTTTCAACGAGATGCCCTACGGCGCGACGCAGGACTGGTTCAACTGCATGTATGCGACCGGCTTCGCCGACGAATCGACCAGCGCATGGACCCAGACACCCAAAACCCATTGGCTGAACATCAGCGGCGGCGACTGGGACTGGTGGGGTTATCCGACCGTCCGTAAACTGACGTATTTATCGAAAAGATGGAGCCCGCACCGGTCGACGAAGCCGTCCGGACGGCCCGCACGGCCGAGGCCCGCTTCCTCCGGGCATTCGCCTATTTCAACATGGTCAAGCGTTACGGAGGCGTGCCTCTGATCCTGAAAGCGCAGCAACTTTCCGATTCGCCCGAAGAGCTCTATCCGAAACGCGCGACCGAGGAGGCCGTCTACCAGTTCATTCTCGACGAGATGAACGATATCATCGACAACAGGCTGCTCCCCGACGCATACGGAGCGGCCGATCTGGGACGACCGACACTCTATGCCGCCGCCGCATTGAAAAGCCGAGCCGCGATGTACGCGGGTAGCATAGCGAGCTGGGGAACGGTCCAGATCGACGGTCTGGTGGGTATTCCGGCCGACAAGAAGGAACACTTCTGGCAGGAGTCGCTCAACGCGAGCAACCGCCTGCTGTACGGCAGTCCGTTCGCGCTTTACGAGAAATATCCCGACGACCGCTCGAAAAACTACCGGAACATCTTCCTCGACGAAAACAACTGCGAGGTGATTTTCTCCGAAATTTACGACGGCAAGTCGGGCAAGGGCCACTCGTGGGACATGTGGCAGAATCCGAGCGGATACAACGCATGGGCCGGCGGACAGCAGAACTGCGTCTATTTGGAGTTCGTCGAGTCGTACGAAAACATCGACGGCTCGGACCCCACGATCGACCGCGAGAAGGTCGCCCAGTACTACACATGGACGCTCGACGAGCTGTGGGGCAAGAAAGACCCTCGCTTCAAAGCCTCGATCTATACGCAAGGCACGCCATGGACGCACGAGGGAGCCTCCGTGACGCTAGACTACCACGTAGGCATCTTCGTCGACGGACAGTGGATCAACGACGGTTTCTACGAAGGCGTGCCGGCGCTGGGCGTCTGCGCGAACAACTGGCGCCCCACTCCGTTCGGCATCCTGAAATACCTCGACGAGTCGTCGGCCATGATCCCCGAGCGTTACTACTCGAAAACCGACTGGATCGTCTTCCGGCTCGGCGAAATCTACCTGAATTTCGCCGAAGCGGCCTTCGAACTGAATAAGCCCGACTCGGCGCTGTGGGCCGTGAACAAGATCCGCGCCCGGGCCGGCATGCCCGAACTGCAATCGATCACGCGCGAGCAGATCCGCCACGAACGCAAGATCGAGCTGGCGTTCGAGGGCAACCGTTACTGGGACGTACGCCGCTGGCGGACCGCCGTACAAGACCTCTCGCACGCTTGGCACGGCATGCGCTACAAGCTCGACTGGGCAACGCAGAAATACTATGTCGAGATCGTCGACAACATCTGCGGCACGCCCGAGCCCTATTTCAACGAGATGCATTACTACTGGCCTATCGCACAAAGCCGAACCCAACAAAATCCGAACCTGCTGCCCAACAATCCGGGCTGGAGGTAACATTCACTCTCTTTTTGCAACCTGTTGCGGGCTGCGACTACGGCCCGCAACAGTTTTTTCACTAACTTACACTCGCAAAACGCCATGAAAAAAATCATATTCCCGATCTGTTGCGCCGCGGCGCTCTGCCTGACTCCGGCCCTGCTGTCGGCCTGCAACTCCGAACCGAAGGAAGGCCCCGGCTCCGAACGACCGCCGATCGACGTCCCGCCGGGCGACGTGACGGTCGCCGCCTACTACTTCCCGAACTGGGGGCCCGTCGCCACGTCGGAGTGGGGAAGCCTGCAACGGGCCAAGCCGATGTTCGACGGACACAAGCAGCCGAAAGTCCCGGCATGGGGCTACCGGAACGAGAACCGCCCCGAGGTAATGCAGCAGAAAATCGATGCGGCCGCCGACCACGGCCTCGACGTCTTCATCTTCGACTGGTATTTCTACGACGAAGCCCAGATGCCGGGCAACAAATACCTCAGCTCGGCGCTGGAAGAAGGATTCCTGAAAGCTCCGAACAACGACCGGATGAAATTCTCGCTATTGTGGTGCAACCACGATCTGGGCGACATCGCCCGGGGAGCCGTGACACCCGAGACGTTCGAACTGCTGACCGACTATGTGATCGAGCACTACTTCAAGCATCCGTCGTACTGGCTCGTCGACGGATGCCCCTACTTCTCGATCTACGAGGTGAATACGTTCCTCGCTACGTTCGGAGGCGACTACGCCCGGGCCGGCGAGGCGATCGCCCGCTTCCGAGAAAAGGTCAAGGCAGCCGGCTTCCCCGACCTGCACCTCAACGGCGTGCTGTTCGGTCTGGGCGGCATTCTCAGTCAGGCCGTCGCCGCCCTCGGGCTCAACTCGACGACTTCGTACGTCTGGATTCATCACAACATTCTGCCCGACTTTCCGGCCACCCGCTACGAAAAGGCCGCGAGCCAATACATGAATTCCGTCCGCAACGGAGGCGGATCGAACGGGCTCGAAAACGGAGCGGCCGGCATTCCGGTGCCGTACCATCTCAACATCAGCATGGGATGGGACTCGTCTCCCCGATGCGGCAACGTAACGCCCGGCGAGTGGCTCCGTCGGCGCGACTACCCGTTCGGCGCCGTGATCGTCGACAATACGCCCTATCTGTTCAAGAAATATCTGGCCGAAGCGAAGGCGTGGACCCTCGCCAAACCCGAATCGGAACGCATCGTCGTCATCAACTCGTGGAACGAATGGGGCGAGGGAAGCTACCTTGAGCCCGACACGGAAAACGGCATGGGCTATCTGGAGGCCGTGCGCGACGTATTCGGCTCGCAGCAAGCGAACGGAACGGGCACGGCCGAAGAACGAACCGTCAAAAACTAACCAAACCGAACTGTTATGAATAGAACTTTGCTGACGCTGGCCGCCGCCGCGGCCGTCCTGACCGGCTGCCGCTCGGAGCGACCGGTAGCCGGAGACGACATCACGGTCGCCTGTTATTATTTTCCGAACTACCACACCGGAGACCCGCTCAACGAGCTCAACAAGGGCGAGGGCTGGAGCGAGTGGAAACTCGTGCGCGAGGCGCAGCCGCGCTTCGAGGGGCACGACCAGCCCAAGGTTCCGCTGTGGGGCTATACCGACGAGAAGGACCCGGCCGTGATGGCCCGTAAGATCGAGGCCGCCGCGTCGCACGGCATCGACGTGATGCTGTTCGACTGGTATCGCTACGACAGCGTGCCGTTTCTGAACCGTTGCCTCGACGAAGGGTTCCTGAAGGCCCCGAACGTGAACGACATCCGCTTCGGGCTGATGTGGGCCAATCACGACTGGGTCGAGATTCATCCGGCCACGCACGGCGAACCGCAAAAGCTGCTCTACCCGGGCAAGGTGTCGCCCGAGGCGTTCGAAACGATCGGCGACGAGCTGGTGCGCGACTACTTCACGCAACCGAACTACTGGCTGATCGACGGCAAGGCCTATTTCTCGGTCTACGACGTGCAGAAATTCGTCGAGAGTTTCGGCTCGCTCGAGGCCACGAAAGCGGCCATGGACCGGCTCCGCGAGAAAGCCGTCGCCGCCGGGCTGAAAGGAGTCCACTGGAATCTGGTCGTCTGGGGCAATCCGATCCTTCCGGTCGAAAAGGTGCCGGCCAATACGCTCGAACTGCTGCGCGCGCTGGGCTTCGACTCGGCCACGTCCTACGTGTGGATACACCACTGCTGGCCCGCCGACACCTGCACGGCCTACAACTCGGTGCGCGACGCCTATATGGCCTATTGGGACAAGGCGAAAGCCGAGTACGGCGTGCCCTACTACCCGAACGTAACGATGGGCTGGGACCCCTCGCCGCGCACGAACCAGCAGAAAGACTGGAACCCGGCTTACGGCTACCCCTATTCGGGCATTCTGTGCGACAACACGCCGGAGAACTTCCGGGCCGCGCTGCAGATGACCAAAGACCGCCTGCTGGCCGACCCCGACGGTCCGCGTATTTTGAACATCAACTGCTGGAACGAATGGACCGAGGGAAGCTATCTGGAGCCCGACTCGACACACGGCATGAAGTATCTGGAGGCCGTCCGGGACGTATTCGCCGGCACGGAACCCTGATTCTTCCCGGACAAAACGGGTAAAACGCGCTGTCCGGCGGCTTTTCGGCCGCCGGACAGCGTCGTCTTATCCGGCCGGACAAGGTCTCCTGTGCCGAGAGGCCCTTTCTAATAATCCCGCCCGAAACGAAAAAATCCCCGCAAGTGGCCACTTGCAGGGATTGTCGTCCTTGTTTTTGACTTTCCGGCGGAAAGAGAGGGATTCGAACCCCCGGAGCCTCGCAGCTCAACGGTTTTCAAGACCGCCGCAATCGACCACTCTGCCATCTTTCCGGGCGTAAAAGTATAACGGAATTTTCATTTTTCCAATTTTCGCCCCGATTCACTCTCCGCACAGCGGAGTCGCGAAGAAGCGACTCGCGAAACGAATCGGGCCGCCTGAGCCCCTCGAAAGTTTATTTTTTTGATATAAAACATTTTTGTTATATTTGTAAGAAGTAGTGAAAATTACTATCCTTTAAACCTTATACTACCATGAACAAAACTCAACTCGTTGACGCAATTGCGAAGAAGGCTTCAATTACCAAAGTGGATGCCAAGAAAGCACTGGACGCTTTCATCAACGTAACCGGAGAAGCATTGAAAGCCGGCGACAAAATCGCGCTGATCGGATTCGGCTCGTTCGCCGTGGCCAAGAAACCGGGCCGTACCGGACGTAACCCGCGCACAGGCGCCGCGATCAAAATCGCCGCAAAGAACGTCGTGAAATTCAAAGCCGGCGCCGAACTGAACGCACTGGTGAAATAGTTTTCGTCCCGTTGCGGAAACTACTGCGGAAAAACGCGGAACCGGTCAACGGTTCGATAAGGGCAGCCGCGAAAGGATATCCTTTCGCGGCTGTCTGCTCTTGACAAGCCGGAGAAACGGAACCGACCGGACGGCAGCCGGAAAGACCCTATGCGCCGAAACCGGAACGCCGCGCCGTCCCCAAACGGATACCCGACCGAGGCCCGGCAGCCGCTCCCGGGCAGAACGGCAGTCGCGATCCCAAGCCGGCTCAATCCGCCCGAGCGGAAACGCGATCTCGGATAGAGGCGGCGCCCCAAATTTGTCCGTTTCGGAAAAATGGGACATCTTTGCAACCGGAAACCTCGCGAAGCCATGGCCAAGAAAAAAATCGTCCTGCTGATCGTCGCGCTGCTGGCCGTCGACCAGATCGTCAAAATATGGATCAAGACCCACTTCGCGCTCGACGAGAGCGTGACCGTCTTTCCGAACTGGTTCTTCATCCGGTTCATAGAGAATCCGGGAGCCGCATTCGGGTTCGAGCTCGGAGGCAGCTATGGCAAACTGACTCTCAGCATATTCCGGCTCGTAGCTATCGGCGCGCTCGGCTACTACATCCACCATTTGCTTCGTAAAAAGGCCCCGACAGGCGTGCTGGTCGGTTTCTCGCTGATTTTCGCCGGCGCGCTGGGCAACGTGATCGACAGCGCGTTCTACGGCCTGCTTTTCTCGGAATCGACATTCACCGCCCCGGCGACGTTCCTGCCCGAAGGAGGGGGGTATGCCGGATTCCTGCACGGCAAAGTAGTCGACATGCTGTTCTTCCCGCTATTCCGAGGCACCTATCCGTCATGGATACCGGGAATCGGCGGCGAGTCGTTTCTGTTCTTCAGTCCGATTTTCAACTTGGCCGACAGCTACATCACCATCGGCGTGCTCTACATGCTGCTCTTCCAGCGGAAATTTTTCAAATAGCGGCGAGCGGTCGTTCGGATCGAACGACTTTTCGCTCCGCCGAGTCCATTCCCGTCACAGTGCGGACGATTCCTGCCTGTTCCGACGGTTCGGAGCTCACTTTTGTGGCCCGTCAGAAGAGGAAAGAACGTCAAATAATCCGATCCGATGCGCGGATCTATCGGCATGGCTTCCGACCGGGTCCGACACATGGCGTTTCCGAATGCAGCACGGCTTCGCTCGACCGCCGGCGGCGCCGTAAGACCGACACGGCAACATACATGCGCAACCGCAAGCCGATCGCCGAATGGCGTTACGAGCAAAGCCGTGCCGTTCGGCAGCAAGAAAGAACCGCGCAGAAAGCATCCCGACACACAACGGGCGCCATAACCGGAAACGCCGTTCGAAACCCATCCGCAGGCTTCATAAACGAACCGGTACGGAACTTATACGATCGCATCGACCAAACCTCGAAAACGGCCGGCAGCAACTCTGTCGACATACGGACAAAAGACGGGCGGACGGGCTCCCGTTGCCCGTCCGCCCGCAAGCGAAAAGATTCCCGATTAATCCGGAATCGGACCGTCCTATCAGTTGACCGACGGCAGGAACGAATAGTTCTCGGAGTACTCCATCATCTGGCCCGGATAATCGTCCGTGTACTCGATCAGCACGTCGACGATCTCGCCGTTCTCCATAACAGGTTTGTAGACCGGATTGACGAATCCGGCATAAGGTTCCAGCTTCAGCTTCGCATAGCGGTCGAGCACCTCCTTGTGCAGCGCGGGATCGACCTGCACGCCGTAAGTCTCGACGAGCGCCTGACCCGCCGCGAAATCGCCCGTACTCTTGATACGCTGAATCTCGCGGAGCAGGTCGCCGAACAGCGTCCGCAGCTTCTCGTAGTCGTTGACGACGATATACGTCTTGCCGTCCTTGACCACTTTCTCGATCACGTTGTCGGCGCGGCCTTTCTCGTAGCACCACTCGGCGATCAGCTTGCGGTTGCGCATGTGCGCCTCCTCGACCGTCTTGCCGGGCTGGATGCGCGTGAGCTGCGTCATCATGCCGTTCATAACGTACTGGGCATACTCGGCCTTGGCCACGTCGAACGACGGCACGAGCCCCAGCTCGATCAGTTTCGGATCGCCCAGATAATAGAGCGCGAACAAATCGGCGCGAGCCTCCTCGAGCGTGGACGAGTAGTTCTTCAGCTCGTCGCCCTTGACGCCCGGAGCCAGCTTGCCCGAGGCGTGGCCGAGACACTCGTGCAGGTCGGTATGCAGGTTGTCGCCCAGCGACCCGTACTTTTTCCGCAGTTCGATGATCGACGGATCGAGGATGAACTCCTCGGCGAACCCGTTCCCCTTGGCCGCCTCGTCATAGGCGTCCGTGATATTTTGGATCGTCACCGACTTCGAACCGTGATCGCGGCGGATCCAGTCGGCGTTGGGCAGGTTGATGCCGATCGGCGTCGAGGGATAGCAGTCGCCGCCCAGAACGGCCGCCGTGATCACCTTGGCCGAAACGCCCTTCACCCGCTCCTTGCGGTACTGAGGGTCGATCGGGGAATGGTCCTCGAACCACTGCGCTTCCTCACTGATCGTCTGCGTCCGGCGCGTGGCCTCCTCATCGCGGAAATTGACCATGCCTTCCCATGCTCCCCGGTAGCCGAGCGGGTCGCCGTAGTTCTCGGTGAAGCCGTTGACGAAATCGACCTTCGACACGGTATCCTCGACCCAGCGGATGTTGAAAGCGTCGAACTGCCTCAGATCGCCGCTACGGTAATAGTCGATCAGCGCGAGAATCGTCTGCTTCTGCGGCTCTCGGGCCACTTCGGCGGCCTTGCCGAGCCAATAGACGATTTTCTCGATCGCAGGCGAGTACATGCCGCCCACTTTCCATACCCGCTCGACGATTCGCCCGTCGGGCTCCTTGACCAGTTTGCTGTTCAGGCCCCACGAAACGGGCGTCGTATCGTGCGGATTCATCCGCTCGGCATAGAACCGCTCGACCTCTTTCTGCGTAACTCCTTCGTAGTAGTTGTTGGCCGACGTGACGATCAGGTCCTCGCCCTCGGCCTGGTTGACCCGCTTGGGCATCACGGCAGGATCGAAAATCACCGGCTTGATCTCAGCCACGACCTCCTCCACCGAGCCGAAGTCGGCAGGAAAATTCTCAGCGGGAGTCGCGGCGATCAGCTCGTCGAAATAAGCTTCCGTAAACTCGGGATGGAACTTGTCGGTCGAATAGTGATGGTGAATGCCGTTGGCGAACCACACTTTCTTGAGGTACTTCTCGAACCGCTTGAACGACTCGCTCGTCCGGTCGCCCGTGTACCCCCGGTAAATCGCTTCGAGCGTGCGGCGTATGCGCAAATTGTACCGGCCGTTCTGGTCGAACAGGATGTCGCGGCCCGACAGGGCGGCCTGGCTCAGGTAGTAGACCAGCTTCTTCTCGTCCAGAGAAAGCGTGTCGAAGCCCGGAACGCGGTATTTGAGCACCTTGATATCGTCGAAGCGGTCGGCTATCCAGTCGAACTTCTGCTCGCCGACCTGTTTCTGACGGCAGGAGTACATACCCGTAGCGAGTGTTGCCATAAGCGCAATCGTAAAAATTTTCTTCATACAGTTACATGATTATGTTCCGTACAAAGTTACGACCTTTTCCGAAAAAAGCTTCGTATATTATAATCTAATTTCTACCTTTGCCATGTCAAAAAAAACGCCAAAGGCGTACGATAAAACCCGATGAAAGTCTTTACGAAAAACGCGGAACTGTCGCGCGAAATGGCTCGCGGAGCCGGGCGGACAGGCCTCGTCCCGACGATGGGAGCCCTGCACGAGGGGCATCTTTCGTTGGTGAAGAAATGCCGCGAGGAGTGCGATCGCGCGGTCGTCAGCGTCTTCGTCAACCCGACGCAGTTCAACGACCCGAACGACCTGAAGAATTATCCCCGCACCGAGGAAGCCGACCTGGCGCTGCTCGAGAAAACCGGGGTAGACTATGTCCTGATGCCTTCGGTCGAAGACATCTATCCGCAGAAGGACACCCGTGTGTTCGATCTGGGTACGACGGACAAAACGATGGAGGGAGCCCACCGCCCGGGTCATTTCAACGGAGTGGCCCAGGTCGTCAGCCGGCTGTTCGACATCGTCCGGCCCGAACGGGCCTACTTCGGAGAGAAGGATTTCCAGCAGATCGCCGTGATCCGCGAAATGGTCCGTCGCTACGGTTACCCGGTACAGATCATCGCATGCCCGATCGTTCGCGGTGCGGACGGACTGGCCCTCAGCTCGCGCAACGCGTTGCTCACCCCCGCCCACCGCGCGGCCGCACCGACGATCTACGGCGCGCTGAGCGAAAACGCCGCCGCCGCGCGCACGATGAGCGTGGAGGAGTTCCGCCGCCGGGTCGTCGAGCGTATCGACGCGACGAAGCTGCTGAAGACGGAATATCTTTCGGTCGTCCACGCAGAGACGCTCGAGGAGATCGATACGTGGAGCGACTCGTTCCCGATGCGCTGCTGCATAGCCGTACAGGCGGGCGACATCCGCCTGATCGACAACATCGCTATCGCTTAGCCCCGACTCTACGGAACGCCGGGTCGGACGAAAGCGCCGTTTTTGAGTATTCGGATATATTTATATAAATTTGCCTCCCGTAAACGGCGTTCCGTCCGTAGCATACCCGCAGCGAACGGAAAATCAATCGACGACAAAATCATGAACATGCAAGTAGAGGTACTCAAGTCCAAGATACACCGGGTGACCATCACGCAGGCCAACCTCAGTTACGTGGGCAGCATCACGATCGACGAGGACCTGCTCGACGCGGCCCACCTGATCGCCGGCGAAAAGGTGCAGATCGTCAACGTCAACAACGGCGAGCGGCTGGAGACTTATATAATCAAGGGGGAGCGCGGCAGCGGCGCCGTCTGTCTGAACGGACCGGCGGCCCGCAAGTGCGTCGTAGGCGACGTGGTGATCATCATTTCCTATGCGCGCATGGATTTCGAGGAAGCCAAGAGCTTCACACCATGGGTGGTCTTTCCCGACACCGACACGAACCGGCTGATCCGATAAAACCCGTCGGTTAACGCATGCGAGCGCAACGGCTAACGAAATCCGTTGCGCTCGTTTCGTTCGGCAGGTTCATATCGAAATCGCCGGACGCTTCTTCCAACGTTTTCTGACCGCAGAGGGCTCGGCCCCCTGTCCGTTTTCTTCCGGATCGGCCGGACGCAAGGCCGTAGCCCCGTATGATTTTATTACGACAGAAACACCGGGCGAAAGAAATATGGCAGAAGTGTCCGGGAAATCCATTCGGAGAAGAAACAAAGCTATACGCCAACAGAAAAAAACGGGGACAGGCTCTCACCTGTCCCGTCTCCTGCTCCGGAGCCAAAAGTGGGACTCGAACCCACGACCTTTTCGTTACGAATGAAATGCTCTACCGACTGAGCTATTTTGGCAACGCGCGCATCCTTGCGGAATTGCGAGTGCAAATTTGGGAAAAATTTCCCGAATTTCCGGCAAAAACTTTCATTTTTTTTCGCCGGACCATGTATTAATCACACAAACTGCTAATTATCAGAAATATAAACGACACGCCAATCATGACCGACAATCCGTAAAGGCAAAGGCCGGAACACCGCCCCCTTCCCCGGGTCCGAACGGACACTCCCGGCCATGCCATACGAAACGTAAAAGGGCCCCTTTGAGCCAAGCAGACCGGCGGACGCCTCTGACCGCTACTTGCCGAGAAGGCTCTGCAACAGCTCGGGTTCGTCGGTCGTGATGTAATCGACACCTTTCCCGATCAGGTATTTCATCGATTCCTCGTCATTGACGGTCCAGACATTGATCTCGAGGCCCAACTTCCTCGCTTCGTCGAACCACTCCTCATGGGCCCGCATCGTGCCGATATGATAGTCGAGTCCGGTATATCCCCGCTCGGCGAGCTCCCGGGGCGACAGGTCGCCGCCCAGATAAGCCACCTTGATTCCTTTGGGGCCGTTCGCTATCAACTGCTCGCAAATGTTCTTCGAAAACGAGATATACTCGACCCGTTTGTTCATCCCCGCACGGCGAACGGCGTCCAGCGCGGCAAGGACGGCCGCATCCTCCTTCTGCTTGGTCTGATGGGGCTTGATCTCGATGATCGGCTTGGTGCCTTTCTGCTTCCGGGCGACAGCCAGAAAGGCGTCGAACGTCGGCAGGGATTCGCCGTTGGACAGCTTGACGTCCTTGATTTCGGCATAGGTGCTCGCATCCACCCGCTTGCCGGCGATCGCATCGTCGTGATGCAACACGAGCACGCCGTCGGTCGTCAGAATCAAATCGATTTCCGAGCCCCGGCACCCGATTTCGATCGCCTTTTCGAGCGAAGCGATGGAATTCTGGGCCGATCCCTCGGTTTTCCAATATCCCCGATGCGCGACGATTTGGGTCCCGGATTGGGCTTGCAGCGAAGCGACCGAACAGAGAGTTACCGCGGTCAGAAACAATTTACCGATTTTCATTTCAATCATATATTTAACGAGTTAGACTTATATCCGAGTCGAACGAAAAACAAGCGCATGGCATCCCCTCCCGTATCCGGCATGCGCTCATAACCGAATACGTCCGTAAAGATAGCGAACGGGAACCGACGTTGCAAATAAACTTTCCGGGTTACAGGACCGAATCGCCCGCACAGACCGAAAGACGGCGGGCAGACTCGGATTTCCGGCCGGAACGCCCGGCGACAGCGTCAGTCGATATGCAGGTGATGCTCGTAGAGCAGCGACAAATCCTCCGGCCGGATGCGGAAACCGGTACCGTGATCGTGCGGCTTGCCTTTCATCTTGCCGGTCTTGTACGACCCGATCCGGATATCGATCATCAGTCGGCCCCGGTCGATCAGCTTCAGCAGGTTCTCGAGCGAGGGATCGAGATAAATATCGGCCTGAGTGTAATGAAAATACTCGGTGCCGTCGCGCATATCCGAG
>ERZ827156.1952-NODE-1952-length-22630-cov-10.985161_pt1 | contig 22630 bp, 21 predicted proteins | sample MGYA00519919_ERZ827156 | MGnify/ENA primary metagenome ERZ827156 (study PRJEB31778, sample SAMEA3449269) | human gut metagenome | biome: human gut; feature: human-associated habitat; material: faeces | place: United Kingdom | collected 2010/2012 ...
TGGATTACAAAATTAAAAAACGGATTGTAAATAGCAATTGGTTTATTATCCCGTACAATGTTTTGAAACTTTTACGTCCATTACGATATGCTATTTTTTTTTTTGCAGAAGAGATCTCAAACTCCACACGCAACTCAAAATATTATACAAGATCGTGCAACAACAACTGATGATGACGAGGTTGATGATGAAATGTGCACTCATTGTAAATAATATGGTCATGACATTGCTACTTGTGGAAATGAATATATAAGCGATGATGGCGAGGTCAGTAATTACTCAAGTCATATAAAAAAGTAATTTCAGAAATATTGGCAATGTGTTTCTGTTTTGGCTTGTTTACTCTTTAATGAAAAATTGATCTCTGATTTTTTTACAAACATAAGAAGCAAAAACATAATTTGCTTCAAATAATGTCCACGAAACTAAAGTCACCGGGGAAGCCGTAAGAGTAAGAATAATGATATATCCTTGTGTCGATGATATTTCATTATATAAGATGTCGAAACGAATTAATATATGGCTTTCAACAGGAGACGATACAAACAAGAGGATATACGAAGAGTCAACACAGAGCCGCTACTACCAAGAACATATAACTAGGTGGATTGTGTACTTGTCAAAGATGAAGAAGCTCGGAAGCCATTGCAAAAGCTGTGATCATAATTGATTTACAAATGCTAATCAGCACGAGTAGGAAACTCTTTGTTCAAACCTATTACATGTCATTTTCAAATAAAACTTTTGATTGTTGGTTTTAATAACTTCATCGAAAGGAGAAGCTGTTGCAACTCTCCGATTTATTATTGTTGACGCTCAAATTGTACCAAATTACTGCCAGCAGCTATTGCTGCCACTCCAATCCCATACAAAATGATAAAATTGCTCACTGTTGCCATGATTGAGTTAACATTAATGAGAATTTAGATAAAGTGTAAGGATTATAATTTTAAAAAGATTAATTAAAATAACTTAATATAAATTTACAAAAGACAACGGATACGATCGGAATTGAATCACAAAATGTAATTTACAAAATATGGTACTTTGAAAGTATATTGATTATGTTAGAATGATCATAAGAGAATTTTTCAAGCGCAAATCTTAAAATAACAAGATAAAAGATATCATGTCTTCATGATTATATAAATTAAATAGAGTGATCTTTGAGGAATTTTGTTTTTTATTTATTTTATTTTCCAAAATAATTATTGGATTAATTATTTTTTTTCTAATTTCATTTAAATAATTAATTTCATTTTTATTTTTTTCATTAATTCCATAAATAAAATCTTTTTTAAATTGGCGGTTTTTTATCCCATATTTAATACAATATTTTTCTAATTTAAAAATATCTTCTTCATCAATTTCTATAAAATTAATTTTTAAATAATTAAAAACCGATTCATATGAATAATTTTTAATTATTATTTCTAATATACTTAAAATATATCTTATAAACATATTTTGAGTTAAATCTTTTTTTTCATCTATAAAAACAGGAATATCATATTTTGAAAAAATAGATTTAAAAAGTGCAGAATAAGAATTTAAATTTTTTGTAATAACTGCAATTTCATTAAATTTGTAGTTTTCTTTTTTTACTAAATTAATTATATTTTTTGCCACAAATTCAATTTCCGTATATCGATTTTTAGATAAAAATAAATTTATATTTTTTATTTCATTTTCATATTTTTTTATTTTATTATTATATAAATATTTTTCTAAAAAAATTAATTCATCATTCTTAAATCTATAATTTTTTTCTAAATTAACACTTTCTATTTTTTCATCTTTTTCTAACAATTTTAATATTTTTTTTAATGTTACTTTATTTGGGTAAAAAACATCTGTATCTGGATTTGTATTTAAATCTAAATTATCTAAACAAAATGTAATTGTAACATTTTTAGAAATTAATAATAACTTCTTTATTATTTCTAATTCTTGTTTTGTAAAACCAACAAATTCGTCAATATAAAAATATGAATTATTAAATAAGTCCGTCTTATCTATATTTTTATATAAATTTGTTAATAAATCTGTTTCATCAATATATTTATCTCTTATTTTTGAATCAAATTTTTCATAAATTAATATCATATCTTGTAATTTCATTTTTAAATAATTATCTTTAACATTTTTCAATTCATTTTTTAAATCTTGAATTTCTATTTTATTTTTTTTAAATTCAGAAATTGTCCTCATTGCCAAATTTATATTTTCATCCGATTTATTTAATAAATTAAATTCCGATTTTTCATTTTGCAAAATTGAATAAATAAGCATAGCTTTTCCACATTTTGTTAAATTGTTGTTAATTATTCCCCCTATTTCATTCTGAACTCTATATGCCATTCTGTTAAATGTTATAACTTCTGCATTTATCACAGATTTTTTATTTTGCATTAATTTCTTCTCTGCCGTAAAAGAAAATTGCTCTGGTGTAATTATATATATCTTGTTTTTTTCATTATTTTTTATTTTGTTACTAATTTCTTCAAAAATAAAATTGCTCTTTCCCACACCCGCTTTTCCATAAACAATTCTTAATCCCATAAAACTTAATTCCTCCCATGTTTTAAATTAGTACTTTTTTATATTTCTCCGCAAATGTTTTAATTTTTTACATATCTTATTTAATTTTCTATTCTTTTAAATCTAATCGTATTCATATCTGTAATTTCTTTTCCCACTGTGCCTAAATCAACCACGTTTTCTATAGGTAATTCAATAGTTATTTGCTCTGCCTTAAAAACCGTGCCTGAATTTAAATTTAATGTAACATCTAAAGAAATTTGATATTTTAAATTATTTTCATCTATGTTCATTTTTTTTAATAATTCATTATGGTTCACTTGTTCTTCATCATTTGAAATATAATTTCCCAACTCCAAATTACTAGTTCTAAATGCAATTGTTCCCCCTTGATTAGAAATTTGTAAATTTCTCATATCCGTTGTTTTTTCTCCCTTAAATTCAATTTTTTCTGCAACGTTTTCATCTGAATTTTTAAACAACGAATTGTCATTTAACGATGGTTTGTAAAAATTAATTTTTCCACATTCAGGAGCTAGCTTAACTTTAAAATTATCTAAAACAACAGAAGAAATAATCTCTTGTTTTTTATGTTTTTCATTTTTATCAATATAAATGTATATATCATTATTTTGTGTAACATTAAAATTCCATTTATTTTGCACATCTTCCACATCTTCTCCATTAACAGTGGATATTATAGCAATTTTTGATATACTAAAAGGCATGTCCGTTTCCCCTTTTTCACCATAATTAAGCATAACCATTACAGCTATAAACCCAATAATAACAATAATTACAAAAATCATACAAACATGAAATATTTTTTTACTTAATCTTTGCCCCATCATTAACCACATCCATTCTTCAAATATCAATATTAAAATTTAATAATTATTTCTTTGCTATTCTTAATTCTTTAAAAAATTGTTGTAAAATATTTCTCGCCTCTTCTTCTAAAATGCCTTTTTCATAATCTACTTCATGATTAAATTTATAATCTGAAAATAAATTCAGTTTAGACCCTACAGCTCCAGTTTTTTCATCACTTGCACCTATATATACTTTTTTTATTCTAGAATTAATTATTGCTCCCGCACACATCGGACAAGGTTCTAATGTAACATACATTTCACAGTCTAACAAACGCCACGCTCCAAGCTTTTTACTTGCTTTTTGTATTGCCAAAATTTCAGCATGTTTCGTAGTATCAAATTTTGTTTCTTTTTGATTATGTGCTTTTGCAATTATTTTTCCATCTTTAACAATTACTGCACCAACTGGTACTTCTAATTTTTCACAAGCTTTTTTTGCTTCTTTTAATGCCACTTTCATAAATTTTTCTTTAATATCCATTTTAATCACATTCCTTTCTCAAAACATAAATCAGTTGGAAAAGAATCTTTCAACCTTTATACATCTTTTTATAATAAAACAATCCCTTAACCATAATTAGTTTAAGGGATTGTTGGTGTATTTTATTATTTTTTTATATCCTACTTTTAAAATATCTTCATATTTATATTTTATTATAATTTTATAGAATTTTTTTCTTACATCAGTAATACAAGGAATATCATCAATAATATCATTTATTTTTTTTATATTTATTTTAGGATATATTCTAATCAAGGCTTCAGCACAATCTTTATCTTCTAATTTTGTAATAAAATCATAATATTTTATTTTTGAACCTTTATACTTTATAGCAGAAGATGTGTTTTTTATGCAATCTCTTAATAGTCCCTCATTGTTTAATATTTCTTCTATTTTTTCATCCGTAAATGTTGAAAACAAACAAGAACCACAATCATACACTGGAGCTAATGTTAATTCTTCAGTCTCAACATTTTTTATAAAGCCAAAGTTTCCATTATGTCTATCTGTATTTCCTATTAAACAATCAACAATAAACATATTCCAAAAAAATTTTTTAAATGATTCTTTGTCAATATTATAAGTATTTAAATCTATTATATATTTTATATCTGATAAGTCTCTTCTTTCTCCTTCAGAATCTAAACTTGCATTTTCTAATTTTTCAAATTCTATTAATTTAGTATTTTCTGTTGTAAAATCTTCACATGCACAAACATAGAACTTTCTTTCATTTTGAACGTAGTATCCTAAGCTAACCTTTTGTGTATTAATTCCCAATAATTCAAAAATTTTAGACCCAATATATTCAGAATAAATATTATTTATATATGAAATATTTAATTTAGGCGACCTATTTGAATCAGGAAATTTTACTAAATATTTTTTTCCATCAAAAATCATCGTTTTTTTCTTTTCACTACCATTATATTCAGGAGGAATTTCTTTTGCATTATTAAAATTTATTAAGTCGCTTTCCTTCATATTTTTGCCCCCTTTTATTTATTCTTCAATATTTTCATCTAGCCAGTGTCTTACCTCTTCAATTGTATCTGCCTCAACAACCAAATCATCATCTTCTTTTTCTGCTCCTATTCTCTCCCATTCTCCTCTGTTATACCTATGTATATTATAACCTTTATATATTTCTAACAATTCATCATATCTTCTTCTCATAGGACCTTTGTATCTTAAGTCTTGTTCAAGAAATTCTTTTGCATTATAAAACATTTCTTTCTCCTTACAATTATTTTTTGCGCATAAATTACGCTTATTCTTCTATTTAACATCTCAAATTTGGTGTTCCTAGAGGGACTCGAACCCCCATCGGTCGCTTAGGAGGCGACTGCTCTATCCTGCTGAGCTATAGAAACATAAAATATTCATTTAAGACACCCCCAGTATAGCATAAATATCCTCATTTTGCAATAGTAAAAGCCTAGAAAAAATCTAGGCTGTCACTAATTTTTGCATGGCCTCTTTTAAGTTTTCTAATTCTTTGCTTGCTTCTTCGTCTGTAGAAGCCTTTACACCCATGTATAATTTTATTTTAGGCTCTGTTCCAGATGGTCTTACACAACACCATGCATCATTTTCTAATTCATAATAAAGCACATTAGATGTTGGAAGTCCAGTTTTAGAAACTTCTCCTGTTTTCATATTTTTTACAATATCTAATTTTACATCTTTAAATTCAATAACTTCATATCCACCAATTTCTGAAGGAAGATTATTTCTCATCTTCTCCATCATTTCTTGAATTTTAGTTGCACCACTTGCCCCTTCCAAAACAATTGCAACTTGACCTTCTTTGTAATATCCATATTTTTCATAAATATTAATCATTTGATCCCATAAAGTTATTCCTTTAGACATATAATAGCATGCTGCCTCACATAAGCTCATTACAGCAGATATTCCATCTTTATCTCTTGCATAATCTCCAATTAGACATCCATAACTTTCTTCAAAACCAAAAACATATTTTTTTCCATTTTCTTTTTGTTCTTCAATTCTTATTTGTTCCCCTATATTTTTAAATCCTGTTAAAACTTCTCTAAAATCCATATCATATTCTTTTGCAATTGCTTTTGCCAAATTAGAAGAAACTATTGTTGAAACAAACATTCCATTTTTTGGTAAAATTCCATGTTCTTTCATTTGAGAAAGCCTATATTCTGCAATAAGAAGGGCAGACATATTACCTGTAAAATCTTTATATTCTCCTGTTTTTGTATCTTTTGCATAAATTCCTAATCTATCTGCATCTGGGTCATTTGCAAGCACAATATCTCCATCTACTTTTTTTGCTAAATCCAATGCTAATTTAAAAGCTTCTTTAGCTTCAGGGTTTGGATAATCTACTGTTGGGAAATTGCCATCTGGTTTTTCTTGTTCAGGAACTACATACACATTTTTAAGTCCAATTTCTTTTAAAATTCTTTGAACCATTTCATTTCCGGCACCATGAAGTGGAGTATAAACCACTCTTAATTTTTCGCCTTCTTGCTTTACTATCTCAGGATTTAAAACTCTTTTCTTTAATTCTGCTATATATTTATCATCAATTTCTTTTCCTATAACATTAAATAATCCTTTTTCTTCTGCCTCTTTTTTTGAAATTTTCTTTATTGTGCTATAATTTGTTATAGCCTTTACCTCATCCATAATTCCTTTATCAACAGGTGATATTATTTGTGAACCATCTTCCCAAAAAACTTTATACCCATTATATGCTGGTTTATTATGACTAGCAGTTATCATAACTCCCGCTGTACAGCCTAATTCTCTGACAGCAAAAGAAAGTTCTGGAACTGGTCTTAAATGATCAAAAATAAAAGTTTTAATTCCATTTGCATTTAAAACAAGCGCTGTTTGTTCACTAAATTCTGGAGACATATGCCTTGAATCATAACTTATTGCAACACCTTTATTTTCAGCTCCCTGTTTCAAAATATAATTTGCTAAACCTTGTGTTGCTTTTCCAACTATATATTTATTCATTCTATTTGTTCCAGCACCAATTATTCCTCTAAGACCCGCTGTTCCAAATTCAAGCTCTTTATAAAATCTGTCTTCAATTTCTTTTTCATCATCTTTTATTTTCAATAATTCTGTTTTTGTTTCTTTATCAAAGGCTTCTCCTTCACACCATTTTTTATACTCTTTTAAATAATCCATTTTTTTCACATTCCTTGTTAATAAATTTAGGTTTTTATAAAGGGTCCTATAACCTTTTATTGTTATTTTTATCTTATAAAAAGTTCAGGGAATTTTCCTATAAGATAAAAAAATGGCAGATGACTTGCATTCAATGGCAATGGTGCATATTTATTATATGTAACCATGCTACGGACGCAAATTAACACCGCCAAAATTTAATTATTTTTTATGAAAATCATTATATAGTTTTCTTGCAGTTTCAGGGCTATCTACTCCATTTGCATTTTTTACAGGAGCAAATTCCTCTTCTCTTTTAACCCTAAGAATTGCCATATCATCAACTTCTCCAAATGCATCAAACAAAAATGCTTCAAACTTAAATGCATTTGGACTTGTTGGTACTACTTTATTTCCATCTTTATCTATATATGTTGCCTTTTTAAATGCAATATGGTATGGTAAAGGATTACTTCCCATTCTTTCAATTGCATCAACACTGAATAAATTACATAAAATATGTGATTCTCCATAAAGCAATTCTCCATTTTCATCTACGGCTTCTGCCATTTCATCTGTTATTTCAGAATACTCAACAACACTTGGTTTTCCATTCTTTTTGCAAAAAGCCCCAACTTTTTCATGTGGATTAGCTTTTACAACAGACTTTCCTGCTGCAGTAACATTTTTATCTATAGCAATTCCCATAAGCACAGGATCTACCATTTTAGCTAAACAATTGTCAACTCCACCAATGAAAACCCACTTGCAACCTAATTCCTTCATTTTATTTACCATATTACTTCTTACAAGTGATTCATAAACTCCTCCATGACCATCTGCAGCAAGTTTAATTAAACCATCTTCACCAATTAATATTTTTCCTTCAGTATCAATCATTGGAAGTTCTCCTTGTATAAAGAAGTAAATATTTTTTTCATAGCCAAAATATTTATTCTTTTTAAAGAACTCAATTGTATCTTTATTATTTTCTTTACTTGTCATTATAAACCATGGTATTTGAACATCATATTTTTTCGCTTCTTCTTTTATAGAATCACATAATAATTCAAACAAACTTTTATGAGAATCTAATCCAATATCAAAAGTTCCTTTAGGACCACTATGTCCTAGTCTAGTTCCTTGTCCTCCAGCCATAGTAACTACTGCTAATTCTCCAGCTTTTATTGCTTTTTTACCAATTTCTTCATAATATTTATATTTGTCATTTAATTTATATTTGTCAATAAAATCTATTGGCTCAATTTTAGCATTATCCTTTTTTGCATTACCTTTTGTAGAGTCATATAAACTATTTATTAATTCAAAGTCAATATTTTCAATTTGTTCTAATAGCTTTTCCTTTTTATTTTCATCTAAATTATCATAAAATTTTAGTAAATGCTCTTGTCCATATTTTTTTAATTTTGGTTTTACAGCTTCAATATCACATTTCATATAAATTCTCCTTCCATAAATTTATTATATAGCTATTATATATCTTTATATACCTTTTTGTACTTTTTAGCAATACTTTTTTTAAAATTTTTTATTTAGATTATTTTTGTGTTTAAAATCCCATCATAATTTTTTTCAAAATATTCCCTATTTTCATTTAAATATTCAATATTATAGCAATATACAATATCAAAATTATTTTCTTTTATTTTACTCATTTCTTTTTTAATATTTTCAATATATTTTAAATCTCCATTTATAATAATATTTTTTTTTATATCTTTTTCAATATTATTTTTCTTTTTCCAATTTAAATTTTTAATTTGTTCTTTTTCTTCTTTCCTTAAATTTATTCTTTCTAATAATAAATTTATGCTTTTAGACAAATCTTTTTGAGTAAATATTGTAAAATTAGAATTTTTCAAATTGTTTTTTATATATGGTAATAGTATCATTTCCAAGTGATATTCACTAGCGTAAAAACAGCATAGTTTCTTGCCTTTTTGTTCTTCCGTAACCACATCACATCATCCTTTCGTTCTGGAAAATTTTACCATTTTTTCAGAAATATGTCAATAATATTTCAAATAAATTTCATTGACTTTTTTCGACATTGCTACAAATACATTAGTTTTCACTTTATATGTATATTTTTCTTTTTTTTGTAAATACTTACATTATAAGTATTCCAAAAAATTGTCACTGGAGGGATTAATTTGAAAAAAATAAATTTTAAAAAATGGTTGTTGCTATTACTATTATTATGTATATATATTTTTATTAATGCATATTTTTATTGTTCTCAATTATCAAAAGACTTACAATCTAGTGTATTCAGATTACACATAATTGCAAATAGTGATTCTTCTCAAGACCAAGAATTAAAATATAAAGTTAGAGACAATATAATTAATTATATGAACTATATTTGCAAAAACTCAACTTCAAAAGAAGAAACAATTGAAATAGTAAATAACAATATTTCAAACTTCACAAAAATTGCAAACAATACAATTAAAGAAAATGGATTTTCCTACCCTGCAACAGTTGAAATAGGAAATTTTAAATTTCCAACAAAAAATTATGCAGACATTTCTTTTCCTGCTGGTTTTTATGATGGTTTAAAAATTAAACTTGGAAAAGCTGAAGGACAAAATTGGTGGTGCGTGCTTTACCCATCCTTATGTTTTGTAGATACTACATCCGGTTTTGTACCTTACGAATCTAAAGAAAATTTACAAGAAAGCCTATCAGCTGAAGAATATGAAATTATTTCTAATAATAATAATCCAACTATAAGCTTTAAATTTAAACTGATAGAATTTTTTGCTAAAAATAATTTGCTTCTTGGAAATTCATAATATTATGTAATATTTAAAAAAAGTGTTGTAAAATCTCAAAGTTTATGATATTATTAGTCAAGTGAAAAGAAAAAACAATTAAAAATATATAATAATTTTGGAGGTATACAATTGGAAAAATTAGTAATAACAGGTGGAACTCCTCTAAAAGGAGACGTAACAATTAGCGGTGCCAAAAATGCAGCTGTAGCAATTTTGCCTGCAACACTTTTAATAAACGGTACTTGCACGATAAATAATTTACCAAATATAAGTGATGTAAAAATATATTGTGAAATATTAGAAACTCTTGGAGCAAAAATCAAATGGAATTCTCCAAATGAAATAACAATAGATACAACTGAAATATCAACAACAGAAGCTCCTCTTGAGTTAACAAGAAAATTCAGAGCATCTTACTATCTTTTAGGCAGTTTATTAAGTAGAAAAGGTTCTGCAACAGTTGGCATGCCTGGTGGCTGTAAATTAGGTGCAAGGCCTATAGATCAACATATAAAAGGATTTGAAGCACTAGGTGCTGTTGTAAATATTGGGCAAGGAAAAATAGCTGCAAAATCGAAAAAATTAAAAGGAACTTCTATCTATATGGATATTTCTTCTGTAGGTGCAACTATTAATGTTATGCTTGCGGCTGTTTTAGCTAAAGGAATAACAATTATAGATAATGCCGCTAAAGAGCCTCATATAGTTGATGTAGCAAACTTTTTAAATACAATGGGAGCAAATATAAAAGGAGCAGGAACCGATACAATAAAAATAACAGGTGTGGAAGAGCTTCATGGAAATGCCACTTACTCTGTAGTTCCAGACCAAATAGAAGCTGGTACATTTATGGTAGCTGCTGTTGCATCTAAAGGAGACATTACATTAAAAAACTGTATAACAAAGCATTTAGAAGCAATTACCGCAAAAATTTGTGAAGTCGGCGGAAGTGTTGAAGATTATGGCGATTCTATACGTGTATACTGTAGCAAACGACCTTCCAAAGCAAACATAAAAACACTTCCATACCCAGGTTTTCCAACAGATATGCAATCTCAAATGGGAGTAGTATTATCTATTTCTGAAGGTACTAGCATAATAAATGAAAGTATTTGGGAATCTCGCTTCCAATACACTGATGAACTTAACAAAATGGGAGCCAAAATTACAGTACAAGGAAAATCGGCAATATTTGAAGGTGTAAAAGAATTAAAAGGTGCTCCAGTTTATGCATCTGATTTACGTGCTGGTGCAGCACTTATAGTTGCTGGAATTATTGCAAAAGGTAAAACAGAAATATACAATCTTGAATACATAGACAGAGGCTATGAAAACATTGAAGAAAAGTTTCGCCATCTAGGAGCCAAAATAGAACGAATTGAAGAATAATAAGAGGAAATACATATGCTTAACTTTTGTAGTTTATATAGTGGTAGTAGTGGAAATTGTCTTTTTATTGAAACTGCAAACACAAAATTGTTAATAGATGCTGGCGTAAGCCTAAAAAAAATTGAAAATGCTCTACGGAACATTAAATATATCGCCTCAAGATTTAGATGCTGTTGTTGTAACTCATGAGCATACTGACCATATACAAAGTATAGGAAATTTATCTAAAAAATTTAATTTACCAATTTATGCAACATCTGAAACCTTTGATGCAATGCCTGTACAAACAGACAAAATATCAAGTAGTAATAGAAAAAATATTAATATAAACGAAAAATTTTGTATTAATGATATACAAATTACTCCATTTTCTATTCCTCATGACGCTGCAAATCCTTGCGGATATACATTTTTTTCAGATAACAAAAAAATTAGTGTTGCAACAGATATAGGTCATATGACAAACGACATTCTAAAACATATAGATGGCAGTGAATTTATACTATTAGAATCTAATTATGATACTGAAGTACTAAAATACACAAAATATCCATTTAAATTAAAAAATAGAATTGCAGGGCCTCATGGTCATTTATCTAATTTAATGGCTGGTAAAACTATTAACTATTTAATAAATTCCGGATTAAAAAATGCTATTTTAGGGCATTTAAGTAAAGAAAGCAATTTTCCAGAACTTGCATATCAAACAGTAATAGACGAGCTTATTTCTAATGGAACTAATACAGATAATTTTAAACTATCAGTTGCAAGTAGAAATGCTCCTGGAAATTTAATACATATTTAATTTATATAAATTGTAGAGAAAATAATTGCTAATATTATTAATAATAAAAGGAATAAATTTCATATTTGGTGGAGGTATGAAATTATCTTATTTATGAATTAAAATATTTAATTAAGGGGCAAATATTTTATATTTAATTATTTTCTCTACAAGATTAAAATCTATTTATTTAATTCTTTGTTTAATTTTTTTGATAAAATTTTGATAACAATTTTTTTAATAATAAAAGAAATTAAAATAAATAATATAATTTTTAGAATCATAAAAACTCCTTTGAAATTAAATTTTCAATTATCAATTATAATAATACACCATTTTACATAATTTGTCAACAAAAACTTTTTGACAGATTTTGACAATTTTCGACAAAACTCTTCTTTTACCTGATTTTTTTTAAAATTTTTTGGAAATTTTTGGAAAAAATTATCGATTTTTCATTGACCAAATAATAAATTTGTGGTAATATATAGCACATAATACGAAAGGAGGAAAAAATAAAAATGAAATCAACCGGAGTAGTAAGAAATCTAGATGAATTAGGTAGAATAGTTATACCAAAAGAAGTACGAAAAAAATTAGAAATAGATGTAAAAGATCCAATGGAAATATTTATAGAAGGTTCTGCTGTCGTCTTAAAAAAAGTGGAATCAGGTTGCATTTTTTGCAATACCTCTAAAAATCTAGTGGCTTTTAAAGATAAATTAATTTGTCAAAAGTGTTTATCAAAACTTTCAAATATTAATACTGAAAATAATGACAAAAAATAGCCAAAAGAATTTAGAATTGAGAAAAAATTTTTACCCACAAACCAGGTAAAGTTTTTTCTTACAAATTCCACTTAAATTATATTTTATACTTTATTCTTTTGGCTTTTTTATTAAATAAATTTTTTGTATATCTCGTTTTTATTAACTCCCCTATCTTTAGAAATTCTTTTTATTATCTCTTTTTTTTCTAAACCTTGTTTTTCATAAAATTCATAATGCTTATCTAAACTTAATTCATTTAAAAAATTTTCTTTTTTAACCTTCTTTGCACCTTCAATTAATAAAATCATTTCACCTTTTAGGCTCTTTGCCTTATCAATCAATTCTTCTATACTCACTCTTATAAATTCTTCATGAATTTTTGTTATTTCTCTTGCAAGTACAATGTCTCTATCTTTAATAATTTCTTTTAAATCATTTAATGTATCATAAAGTTTATGTGGTGCCTCATAAATTATTGCTGTTTTTGTCTCTTGCTCTATTTCTTCTAATTTTTCTTTTCTTAATTTTTTATTTAATGGTAAAAACCCAAAAAATGAAAATTCTGTTGTATCCAATCCGTGAAGCAATTAAAGCATTGATAAGAGCACAAGCACCCGGCACAGGAACAACTTCAATATTTTCTTTTATAGCCTCTTTTACTAATTCTTCTCCAGGATCCGAAATTCCCGGTGTTCCGGCGTCCGAAACAACTGCAATACTTTTTCCATTTTTTAATTCTTCTATTAAAATATTTTTCTTTTCTTTCTCATTATGTCTATGGTTACTTATTAATGGCTTTTTTATCTCATAAAAATTTAATAGTTTCAAAGTATTCCTCGTATCTTCTGCTGCAATTATATCCACATCCTTTAAAACATTTAATGCTCTTAAAGTTATATCTTCTAAATTTCCAATTGGAGTTGCAACTAAATATAATTTTCCATTCATTTTTTATCACATTCCTTTTTATTATAAATTTCAAGTATTTCCTTTGAGTATTCTTCATTTTCTTCATATACATATAAATTTTTTTCATATTGTAAAAAAGGTTTAGCATTTTTTACACCTTTAATTAAAACCAAATTTGTTTTTTTATTTTTATTTGGATAAACAAATCTAATTTTTTTAGGTTCTATTTTTTTGTTTCTCATAATACACAAAATATCTACCAATCTGTCTGGTCTATTTACCATATAAAATTCGCCAAAATCTTTTAATAAAAAAGCAGATATATCTATAAAATCTTCTAAAGAAGCTGTAACTTCATGTCTTGATATCAAAAGCTCTTTATTTAAATTTTGAAGTCCTGTATTTATTTTTTTATATGGTGGATTTGTTGTAACAACATCAAAGTACCCTTTTTTAAATTTATTTTTTAAATCTAGAATATCTATATTTTCAATTTCTATTTGATTTTCTAAATTATTAATTTTAACACTTCTTTCAGCCATTAAAGCAACTTCTTTTTGAATCTCGCAACCTACAAAATTACAACTTTTTGTTTTTTTAGAAAGTAAAATAGGAATTATTCCTGTTCCCGTTCCTAAATCTATAACTTTTGACTTTGGTTTCATTTCTTTTGCAAAATCTGTTAAAAGTATGCTATCTATTCCAAAACAAAAACCATTTTTATTTTGAATTATTTTTAAATTTTTAAATTCTAAATCATCTATTCTTTCATTCTCTTTTAATAAAATATTCATGTTTTATAAAAATCCCCCTATTAAAGCAAGAGCTTTATGCATAAAATTTGCTTTTACAAATTTTTTCTATAAAAAGCTTTTAATTTGCTTAATATTTTAATTTTGCATTGTAGAAACATAAATTAAAATTATTCATATTATACAATAAAAAAGGAGTTTTTACAATGAATAATTTAATTTTTAGTAATAATAGAAATATGCCATCACCACCTCCCCCTGGTCCTCCACCTCCAGCGCCTCCTTGCAAAGAAAAAAAAATTGATGTGGATTTTCATAAACTTAAAAAAAATACTTTTAAATCACTAAATGAAGTAGAATGCTTTTTAAATAACTTCCATAAGCTAAATAATTATATTAAACTATACAAAATTTTAAAATAAAAGTTCTAAAAAGGACAACATCAAAATATTTTTAACTAAAGAAAAATTTTGGGAGGTTATATATGAAAAATAAAAAAATTATTATTTTTTTCATTATTTTATTAATTATAGGTGTTGTATTTTTTATAGTAATGAAACAAAACAATTCAAAAAATACTAATGATAATAATTCTGTTAATGAATACACTCCAGAAGAAGAAATAAGTTCAGACCAATTACGTCAAACTAAAGTAATTCTTTTTTTTGCAGACGCAAATTCAAATGAATTAAAAAATGAAGGAAAACAAATAGACTCATCTACTCTTCTTAAAAATCCTTATAAAGAATTAGTTTCTCTTTTACTTTCTGGTCCATCAAGTACTGAACTAAAATCTGTAATTCCAGCAGATACCAAAATTCTTGATGCAACTTTAGAAAATAATTGTGTTATTTTAAATTTTTCTCCAGAGTTATTAAACTTTGCAGATGATACACAAAAATATAATATTGTAAATAGCTTACTAAATACTTTATCACAATTAAATGAAGTAGAATCTATTAAAATTTTAATTGATGGAAATATGAATGACGCCTTTGAAGAATCTTATAATTCTATTCATTAATACTACCTATATTTTCTATTTAAAATTTATTGACTTTTTTTCAATCTTATTGTACTATAATTATAGTGGCAAAAAAACATTTTAAACATATAATAAGATAGAGGTAAAGAAATGATTATAGAAGAAGAAAAAAAAGTAGAGATAATCGAAGATAAGGCTAAAGAAGAAGAATTTAAAAATATCCCCAATAACGAAACACATTCTTCAAAAAGATATTTAATAGCTATTGGGGTCTTTTTAATTGTATTTTTAGGAATAATTTGCATAATCTTTGGAGCATTTACATTCTATAATTATCAAAATAATTCCATAATAGCTAAAGGAATTTATATTAATAATATAGATGTATCTGGTCTTACAAAATCAGAGGCTAAAAATAAATTAGGAAAAATTTATCAAGATAAACTTTCTAATGACATAACATTAAAACACAATGATTTTTCCGCATATGTAAAAACATCTGAAATAGAACTTTCATATGACCTAGATTCAGCAATAAACTATGCATATGAAATTGGAAAAAGCAGTAACATATTTAAAGATAATTATAAAGTTTTTACAACACTTGTAACAGGTTTAAATATAACTCCAACATATACATTTAACCATGAAAACTTAATAAAAATATTAAATGAAACTTCAAAAACCCTACCAGATTCAGTTGTTGAAAGTGGATATTATATAGACGGAAATAATTTAATTGTAACAAAAGGAACTTCAGGTTATGAAGTAAATGCAGAAGCTACAGCAAAAGAAATAGAAGAAAAATTTAATGATTTAAACTTTTTAAATGAAGCCATCAACCTTGTCGTTACAAAAGTTTCACCAAAAGAAATAAATGTAGAAGCAATATATAATGAAATACATAAAGACCCAAAAGACGCATATTACACAAAAGATCCATATGAAGTACATCCTTCAGAAAACGGAATAGATTTTAAAATTTCTCTTGATGAGGCAAAAAATTTAGTTTTATCTTCTGAAAAAGAATGTACAATTCCATTAAAAGTTTTATACCCAAATGTTACAACAAATATGATAGGCCAAGAAGCATTTCCAGATTTATTAGCAACATTTTCAACACACTATGTATCAAATGCTGCTAGAACAACAAATTTAAGACTTGCTGCAAATAAAATAAATGGTTATGTTTTACTTCCTGGAAAAACATTTTCATATAATACCGTTGTTGGCGAAAGAACTATTGCAGCTGGTTATAAAGAAGCTGCCGTATATGAAAACGGTCAAGTCGTTCAGGGATTAGGTGGAGGAATATGCCAAATATCAAGCACATTGTTTAATGCTGTTCTACTTTCAAATTTACAAATAGTAGAACTTCATAACCATCAATTTGTACCTTCATATGTAAAAGCTGGCCGTGATGCCACTGTAGTTTATGGTGTAAAAGATTTTCAATTTAAAAATTCTAGAAAACACGCTTTAAAAATAACCTGTTCAGTAGCAAAAGGTATAGCTAAATTTGATATATGGGGAGTAAAAGAAGAGAATGAATATGATGTAAATGTTTATTCAAATGTAACAAGTAGAACATCTTCTTACATTAAATCATCGACATATAGAACATTAAAACAAAACGGTGCAGTTATAAAAAACGAAAATATTGCAAACTTTACATATAAAGTTCATTAAAAACAGCCATATGGCTGTTTTTATCGTTCTTGAATAAAATTTTAGCCGGTAAAAATTTCAATTGACAAAAACTTAAAAATCGTATAAAATTAAGGAGATTAAGAAAGTTGAACGACTTTTATATAAGCAAAAGGAGTAAGTCTATGGAAGAAAATATATTACACGTAGGTCTAGATGTCGGCTCTACAACAGTAAAAATTATAGTAATGAATAAACAAAAAAATATTATATATAAAGATTATAGAAGGCATTTTTCAGATACAAAAAACACCGTTTGTACTATGTTAGACGAATTAAATAAAATGTACCCTAATTCGCTTTTTACGCTTGCACTTACAGGGTCTGGTGCAATGTCTGCTGCAAAATTTTTAAATGTAAATTTTATTCAAGAAGTGGTAGCTTGCAAAAGAGCAGTTGAAAAATATATACCTCAAACAGATGTAGTAATCGAACTTGGAGGTGAAGATGCCAAAATAATATATTTTGATAAATCAATTGAGCAAAGAATGAATGGAACTTGTGCAGGTGGAACTGGTGCTTTTATTGACCAAATGGCGTCTTTGCTACACACTGATACAAATGGTCTTAATAATATGGCAAAAAACTATAAAACAATATACCCAATTGCTTCTCGTTGTGGCGTTTTTGCAAAAACAGATATACAACCATTAATAAATGAAGGAGCAGCTAAAGAAGACATAGCAGCTTCAATCTTTCAAGCTGTTGTAAATCAAACAATTTCTGGTTTAGCTTGCGGTAGACCAATTAAAGGTAAAGTTGCATTTTTAGGTGGTCCACTTACATACCTTCCAGAGTTGAGAAAAAGATTTATAGAAACATTACATCTATCAAATGATGAAATAATAGTGCCTAAAGAAGCTCATTTATTAGTAGCTACAGGTGCAGCTCTTGATTCTTTAGAAGAAAAGCCAATAACAAATAATGACCTTACTAAAAAAATAGAAGATTTAAAAATATCTAAAGACACAACAACACATCCAATTGAACCTTTATTTAAAAATCATAGTGAATATGAAGAATTTCATAAAAGGCATCAAAAAGCCTCTGTTCCTAAAAAGGAACTTAAAGGTTATTCTGGCAACTGTTTTATTGGAATAGATGCTGGTTCAACAACTACAAAAATTGTTTTAATAGACGAAAAAGGAAATTTATTATATTCTCTATATGGTAGTAATGAAGGAAACCCACTTCAAAGTGTTATAGAAATGTTAAAAAAATTATATAATGAACTACCAAAAAATGCTAATATAAAATTTAGTGGAGTTACAGGATATGGAGAAAAACTAATTCAAACAGCACTAAACGTAGATACTAGCGAAATAGAAACAATAGCACATTATACAGCTGCAAAAAAATTTGAACCAGATGTTACAAGCATTGTAGATATTGGTGGTCAAGACATGAAATATATTCGTTTAAAAGATGGTGCAATAGATAGCATAATGCTTAACGAAGCTTGTTCTTCTGGATGTGGCTCTTTTATTGAAACATTTGCTAAAAGTTTAAATTTAGAAATATCTGAATTTGTAAAACAAGCAATAGAAGCTAAAAGGCCTGTAGATTTAGGTTCAAGATGTACAGTTTTTATGAATTCTAAAATAAAACAAGCACAAAAAGAAGGATATTCAGTTGGAGATATTTCAAGTGGTCTTTCATATTCAGTAATAAAAAATGCTCTTCAAAAAGTTATGAAAATTAGAGATTTTGAAACACTTGGAAATAAAATAGTTGTACAAGGTGGTACATTCTATAATGATGCCGTACTTAGAGCCTTTGAAAAAACAGTAAACAAAGAAGTAATAAGACCAGACATTGCAGGACTTATGGGAGCCTACGGAATAGCCTTAATTGCAAAAGATGAATTTGAGGCAAAAAAAGATAATAATTATAACTCTACAATTTCTAAAAAAGAAGATTTAGATAATTTAAATATAAAAATAAATCATACAAGGTGTAATGGTTGCGAAAATCATTGTAAACTTACTATAAATTTATTTAGCAATAAAAAACGCTATGTATCTGGTAATCGTTGTGAAAAAGGTGAAGGAATAGTTACAGAAAATAGGTCTCTTCCAAATTTAGTTAAATATAAATACAAGAGAATTTTCGATTATGAACCTATAGAAGAACAATATGCAGTTCGCGGAACTATTGGTATACCTAGAGTCCTAAACATGTATGAAGACTATCCATTTTGGTTTACATTTTTAACAAATTTAGGATTTAGAGTAATATTATCTGAAAATAGTACACGTAAAACATATGAAAAAGGTATGGAATCAATGCCATCAGAATCTGTATGCTATCCAGCTAAACTTTCTCATGGACATATAGAAAGTTTAATTGAACAGGGAATTAAAACAATATTTTATCCTTGTATGCCATTTTCAAGAAAAGAATATGAAAAAGCAGATAATAAATATAATTGTCCTATTGTAATTTCATATTCAGAAGTGCTAAAAAACAATGTGGAAAATTTAAAAAAGGCAAATATAAAATTCATAAATCCATTTTTACCTTTTGATATACCAAATTTAGTAAAAAAGATTTTAGAATTAGAAGAATTTAAAGAATATAATTTTACAAAGGAGGAATTAATAGAAAGTGCTAAAAAAGCTGAAGAAGAATATCTTAAATGCAAAAAAGATATTACCGATAAAGGGTTTGAAACAGTTCGTTATCTTGAAGAAAATAATTTAAAAGGAATTGTACTTGCAGGAAGACCATATCATATAGACCCAGAAATTAACCATGGAATAGACACTTTAATCACATCTTTAGGTCTTGCCGTACTTACAGAAGATAGCATATCTAACCAAACACAAGTAAAAAGGCCAATAAGGGTTGTAGACCAATGGGTATTTCATTCAAGATTATATGCAGCAGCAGACTTTGTTGGAAAGCATGATAATTTAGAACTTGTTCAACTAAATTCATTCGGCTGTGGTGTAGATGCTGTTACAACAGATCAAGTTGAAGAAATTTTAAAAAGCTATAATAAAATGTATACATTAATAAAAATAGATGAAGTAAATAATTTAGGAGCTGTTAAAATTCGTATTAGGTCACTTATTGCGAGTATGAATAAAAGAAGCAAAAAAAAGCAAGAAAACTTAGGTAACTACGAAGTTAACAAACCAATATTTACAAAAGAAATGCGAAAGAATTATACTGTATTAATACCTATGATGATTCCAATTCATTTTGAACTTTTAGAACCAGCTGTTAATTCTTGCGGATATAACATGGTCTTATTAAAAGAATGCACGCAAAAAACGGTTGAAACGGGATTAAAATATGTTAATAATGATGCTTGCTACCCTTCTATACTTACAACAGGACAAATGATAGAAGCTTTAGAATCTGGTAAGTATGATGTAAATAAAACCGCCTTAATTATGTCACAAACAGGCGGAGGTTGTAGAGCAACAAATTATATTGGATTTATTAGAAAAGCTTTAAAAGACGCAGGTTTTGAGCAAGTACCTATAATCTCTTTAAATGTTGTTGGAATGGAAAAAATGCCAGGATTTAAATTAACACCAAAAATGTTGGATAAAATGATTAAAGCAATTATGCTTGGAGATTTATTGCAAAAAATGCTACATAAAAATAGAGCGTATGAAAAAAATAAAGGTGAAACGGACAAAGTATTTAATACTTGGATGGAAAAGTCAAAAAAATTAGTTACACATTGTACAAACAAAGAATTTAAACAAGCAATTTATGATATGGTAGCAGATTTTGAAAAAATAGAACTAGACCAAAGTATTGAAAAGCCAAAAGTGGGAGTAGTTGGAGAAGTATTAATAAAATATCATCCATTCGGAAATAACTATGTAGCTGATTTACTTGAAAAAGAAGGAGCAGAAGTTATCCTTCCAGACTTTATGGGATTCGTTAAATTTATGGCTACACATAAAATTACATTTAATACATTATTAAATAGTAATAAATTATCTGCAAAAATTAGTAGAATTGCACTTGATTTAATAAATTTAATGGAAAAAGACACTTACCAGGCACTTGCAAGTTCAAGGAAAAATTATTTAATGCCTTGTGACATCTTCGACCTAGAAAAAAAGGTTAAAAATATATTATCTATTGGTAATCAAACAGGAGAAGGCTGGTTTTTAACTGCTGAAATGATAGAATATATTGAAAATGACATCCCAAATATTGTTTGTGTTCAACCATTTGCTTGTCTTCCTAACCATGTCGTTGGAAAAGGAGTAATAAAAACAATCAGGCAGCATTTCCCTATGGCAAACATAACACCTGTTGATTATGACCCAGGAGCCTCTGAAACCAACCAAGCAAACAGAATTAAGTTATTAATGACAGTTGCAAAGGATAATTTAAAATTAAAACAAAAAGAAAAAATTGCTTTAGAAAAAGAAAATGCAGAAAATAATTCAGATTCAAAAAAAGAAAGTACTAAAATTAATTAATTGAGAGGTATAATTTTGAAAAATTATTATGAAATGTTAGAGGTAGATAAACATGCATCAAAAGAAATTATAGAAAAAGCATATAAAACTCTTGCAAAAAAATATCATCCAGATTTACAACATCAAGATAGAAAAAATGAATATGAAAAAAAATTAAAATTAATAAATGAAGCATATGAAACACTATCTGATAAAAATAAAAAAGATTTATATGATAAACAATTACAAAATAATTATATAGAAATTGAAAAATATAATAATATTTTAAAAGAAAATATTATATTAAAAAATCAATTAAATAATATACAAAATAAAAGTTCAAATAATATTAGATATACATATTCACCAAAAAATAATTATCAAAATATAAATAGTCAATATTATAATAATGAAAAAAAATATAATGAACTTAATTTAGATATTTTTGCAATATTAAAACGAATATTAAAAAACTCATTTATGCTTATAATATCATTTATAATTGTTCTTTTAGCATTAAAATTGCCTTTTATAAAAAACTTTTTATTTAATTTTGATAATTATAATGGCTTGGTTTTTATTGTGGGAATTATATTATTCTTGTATTTTATAAATAAAAAATAAGTTAAATTAATCTGTTGTGCTAGTTAAAATTATTTTCCAAATAAAGTAAATTGCTTTTTTCAAAAAACAATATCCAATAAAGATTAGTATTTGTAAATATTAACCAAATACTAATCTTTTTATCTTAGCCATAGAATCATCATTTTTCATCAATTTATTTATTAGAAATGAAATATTATGAGCTAAAACTTTTATTGAGGTTCTAGTTATAAATCCTAGCATTGATTTACTTTTAACCTTATTTAAATTTAATTGTTCTGTTAATTGAGAAAAACTAGTTTCTATCCTTCTTCTAACTTTAAATAATAGTTGTCTTACTTCTTTTGGATAGTTATCTCTACTATTTGCCCTTTTTAAGAATAGCAAATCTATATCTCTTTCACCTTTTAATTCAGGCGT
>ERZ827156.1953-NODE-1953-length-22623-cov-14.659562_pt1 | contig 22623 bp, 21 predicted proteins | sample MGYA00519919_ERZ827156 | MGnify/ENA primary metagenome ERZ827156 (study PRJEB31778, sample SAMEA3449269) | human gut metagenome | biome: human gut; feature: human-associated habitat; material: faeces | place: United Kingdom | collected 2010/2012 ...
TTCAGGTGCCTGTGGTAGCAATATCGTGTGGGTTCAAGTCCCATCTCCTGCATTTCATACAAAACTGTTGATTTTAATGGGTCAGCAGTTTTTTTATTTCAATATGTGAAATGTTTGTGGTACTTATTGCGAACCTTGTTTTTTTATGGTAAAATACAAGAATATTGGGGTCAAATCTCTTTGCCCCCTTTGCATTACTAATCTATGGAGGCTGAAAGAAAATGAATAGCGCAAAGAAAATTATGAAAAATGGTGGGGAAAATGCTACACAGTCCACAGTGAAACAGAGCAGAGGACTGAGTAAGAATATGATTTTGATTCTTGTTGGCATCATCCTTGTAGCAGTGCTTGGCGGCGGGGTATGTTATGTGAATCTTCGTCCGAGAGCAATTTTGACGGTAGAAGGAAAAGATGCGGATGGGAAGACTGTAACACATACGATAAATTATCCGGAAGCAATGTATGATATTTACCAGGCAGAAGCAATGGCAAGCATGTACCAGATGTATGGCATGTCATTTGACTGGTCCGATACGACAGAAGATGGTGATACCTATGCAGCACTTTACAAAAAGCAGATTATGCAGACGTTGAAAAAACGTGAGATTTTGTATATGTGCGCACAGAAAAAGGGTATGACTTTAACAGATGAAGAGAAAAAGACAATTAAAGAAGATGTCAAGAACGCAAGAAAGAATATGACAGATTCCCAGAAAGCGATGAAAGGTCTGGATGAGGCAACGATTACAACTGTAAAAGAGAAAGATAAACTTGGTGAGAAATATAAAGATTCTATTGTTTCCACTTTGAAAATCGACAAGGACAAGTTAAAGAAATCTGTCGATAAAAAATCTTATCGTCAGTATACTTTGCAGTATTATACATTTGCCAAGACAGAAACCGGCAGTGATAATAAGACAAAGGATAAAGATGCAAAGACACTTGAACAGGGTAAGAAAGATATGATTGCTTTGCAGAAAAAAGCAGCAAGCGCAAAAGATTTTACAAAAGATGTTATTACGGACAAAGACAATGACAAAGTCGATGATAACAACAAAGGAATTTCTTATTCGACAAAAGATTTGATTGAAACCGATACGGATTTTCTGGACAATGCTACACGCAAGACTGTGAAAACAATGAAAAATGGTGCAGTATCCGGTTTAATTGAGACAAAAGATGCTTATTATGTGATTAAGATGGTAAATAACAATGACCCGGCCGCTTACAACAAGCAGTGCGAGACTGTTATTTCTCAGGAAGAAGATACACAGTTTGATGCGGTTTACAAAAACACAATTAAAGCAGAGTATACCGCAACAACACAGAGTTACTGGAAGGGCAGAGTTACAATTGGTTATCTGACAACAGATAGTTCGACACAGCAGTAATTAAAGTAATTTATAATATCATTTAATACAGCAGAAAATGGAGGATGTCATGGCAGACGTAAAACGGATTTATGTTGAAAAAAAAGAACCTTATGCCGTAGCGGCAAAGGAGTTGAAACAGGAGCTTAAGAGTTATCTTGGAATTGATACGCTCAGTGAAGTGCGTGTGTTGATTCGTTATGATGTGGAATCAATTTCCGAAGATGTATACAAAAAAGCACTTGTTACAGTGTTTTCAGAACCACCGGTAGATGATATTTATGAGGGAAGATTCCCGAAAAAAGAGAATGACAAAGTGTTCTCTGTGGAATATTTACCGGGACAGTTCGACCAGCGTGCCGATTCGGCAGAGCAGTGTGTGAAACTGTTAAATGAAAAAGAAGAGCCGATTATCCGGTCTGCGACAACATATGTGTTATCCGGTGATATTTCCGAGGCTTGTCTGCTGATGGACAAAGTAACGGGCACTGCTGCCGCCGACCACCTTGGTGCTATAAACCATCAGAGCCGTAAAAGCCAGCACAACCAGAGTAAGAGGAATGCTGCTTGCCAGCATGGACGCCAGAATGACAACAATCGAAATCACTGCCAGAATCAGCTGCGGCAGTGCCTGACTGATAAACTGCCGGAGCGTGTCCGTATCGTTTGTATAATAGCTCATGATGTCGCCGTGCGTATGGGTATCAAAATAACGGATTGGCAGCTTCTGCATGTGTGCAAACATTTCATCCCGGATGCTTTTCAAGGTTCCCTGAGACACCTTGACCATCAGCTGGTTATACAGCAGCGTGCCGAGTACGCCGCACAGATAAATCACCCCGACTGTCAGGATCGAACGCAGCAGACCCGAAAAGTCCGTGCTGCCCGTAGTAAGCAGGGGTGTGATATAGCCGTCCACCAGTGTCTTCAAGAACAAAGAGCTTGCCACAGTTGCACCCGCACTGACGAAAATGCAGAACAACACGGCGGCGAAGGTGGCCTTGTACCAGCTGATGATATAGGAAAGCAACCGCTTTGCCGTTTTTGCAGTATTCGCCTTAGGCTTCATCATGGCCGTTATCTCCTTTCGTCTGTGAAATATAGATATCATGATAAATCTCGTTGGACGCTAAAAGCTCTTCATGCGTCCCGTAACCGGAAATACGTCCGTCATCCAATACCAGAATCGCATCTGCGTCCTGAACCGACGAAATGCGCTGCGCGATAATGATTTTTGTCGTATCCGGAATTTCTTCCCGGAACGCTTTGCGAATCAGGGCATCGGTTTTTGTATCGACGGCGCTCGTTGAATCGTCCAACACCAGAATAGCGGGCTTTTTCAGCAGGGCGCGGGCGATGCACAGCCGTTGCTTCTGTCCGCCTGAAACATTGGTGCCGCCCTGTTCAATATAAGTATCATACCTGTCAGGAAAGGCTTCAATGAAGGAATCCGCCTGTGCCAGCTGGCAGGCATGGACGATCTCTGTATCAGAAGCATTTTCGTTTCCCCAACGCAGATTTTCCTTGATTGTTCCGCTGAACAGCTCGTTCTTTTGCAGAACCATTGCGACCTGATCTCTCAGCGCATGGATATCATAGGCCCGGACATCGGTTCCGCCTACTCTGACGGAACCCTCCGTTGCATCGTACAGCCGCGGGATCAGCGACACCAACGTAGATTTGCAGCAGCCGGTGGAGCCGATGATGCCAAGGGTAGACCCTGCGGGGATGCACAGAGAAATATCATGCAGACATTCCTTCGTGCGATCTCCCTGATAGCTGAATCCCACATGATCAAAGATGACCTCCCCGCTTTTAACCGTCACAACAGGGGCATCCGGATTTTTCAGCGTCGGTTCTTCGTCCAGCAGTTCCGTAATACGTTCGGAGGAGGCTCGGGCCATATTGATCATAACCAGCACCATGGAAAGCATCATCAAGCTGTTCAGTGCGCTCATGGCATAGGCGATCATGCTGGACAATTCGCCTGTGGTCAGCTCCGTCGCTCCGCTCAGCACGATCATACGTGCGCCGAACCAGCTGATCAAAAGCATGCAGGCGTAAATTGCAAACTGCATCAACGGCATATTCCATGCAACGATACTTTCTGCTTTTCGGAAGACCTTATAGATTTTTTCGGATATCTTTCCGAATTTTTTGTCTTCATAATCCTCCCGCACGAAGCTTTTGACCACACGGATTCCGGAAAGGTTTTCCTGTACGTCGCCGTTCAGTTCATCATAGATCCGGAACACGCGTTCAAAGCAGGGGTGCGAAAAATGAACGATCAGGTAAAGCCCCACGCCCAGAATCGGGATAGCAACCAGATAGTACAGTGACAGCTTTGCGCTGACCAGAAACGCAGCCACCAGCGAAAACAGCAGCGTAAACGGCGCACGGACCGCAATGCGAATGATCATCATAAAGGCGTTCTGAACATTGGTCACATCAGTGGTCAGCCTTGTGACGATGCTGGACGTGGAAAACTTATCAATGTTGGCAAATGAATAGGTCTGGATTTTATCAAAGAGGTCCTGTCGGAGATTTTTGGCAAAGCCTGCGGATGCCGTGGCGCAGAAGGCACCTGCCAGCACGCCGCTCAGCAATCCGATGAGAACACATACGATCAATGCTGTGCCGGTGCTGCGCATCACGGTCATATCACCGCCGGAAATACCCTCGTCGATCAGCTTTGCCATGAGGAACGGAATCAGAACCTCCATGATTACCTCTACCACGACAAAGACCGGCGTCAGGATGCAGTCTCTTTTATATTCCCGAATTGATCGGGCCAACTTTTTTATCATCGTCTCTCCTCCTTGTTTTCTTCTTCACTCTGAGCTGGTGTAAAATAGGAGCACAGGCCCTGAAGCGCGTGGTTGATGCGGTGCAGCTCGTCTTTCGAAAACCGCTTCTCAAGGTCCTGCTTCAGGAGCGCATTCATGCGTTCCAGCTCTGCTTTTCCGCGCTGCGTCACGGCTATCATTTTGCAGCGTTGATTGCCCGGTATATGATATTGCAGGGCATAACCGCTTTCGCACAAAGCTTTCAGATGCTGACTTACGGTTGGCTTTTGCAGATTGCAAAGCTCGGCGATCCAGCGCTGCGGCATTTGTCCGTTTTTTGAGAGCAGATACAAAATCATGTACTGCCCGCGTGAAACTCCGATGCCATGATGACTGACGTTTGCATCAAAGCTGCGCCCCAGCAGGATATACAGTGTATGCACAGAAGCATAAAATCTGTAGCTGTCATCATCCAATCCCGTGTCCTCCTTCTGCAAGAATCATTCGCTTGCGAACGGTTCATAGTATAACACTTTGTTTTGCATAAGTGAATTTGAAAAAGGTCAATATCATTAGATGATATCTAATATTCTATTGAAAAGTTCGCAGCAAAACAGTATACTGTTAACGGAAAGCGATCCATGTGAGGAGGTTCTGCCATGAATACACAACAGCTTCGCTGCTTTGTCTGCGTCGCTGAATATTTGAATTTTACAAAGGCGGCAAACGAGCTGTATCTTACCGTACCGACCGTCACACACCACGTCCAGAGTCTGGAAGAAGAACTCGGCACAAAGCTGTTTGAGCGAACGTCCCGCATGGTCCGGCTGACCGAATCAGGGAAAGCCTTTTATGTCGATGCAACCGAGATCCTGACGCGTATGGAACTCTCCTTCAAGCACGTCCAGAAGGCAGAGGAGAGTCGTGTCACGTTCTTTCGGATTGGCTGCGTCAGTCGTGCTGAATTGCCGCGCCTCGCTGCACCGCTTGCCGCTCTGCGCATGAAGTATCCGACGATTTGTCCGCGCATTGTCATAGATGGCTACTTTGGCCTGAAAAAGCTGTTTGAGGACGGTCAGCTTGATTTGCTGCTGGTGTCCCGTGAAATTGCAGATCAAATTCGTGGAGGCACCTTCCACAAAGTACGCTGCCACACAAGCTATGCCCTGATGTCTCCGGAGCATCCGCTGGCAGGCGGCAATTCTTTTTCCATTGATCAAAGCCGTACAGATTGTCTGATTACCCTTCATCCCAAATTCATACCATTTCAGGTGAGCAATGCGCTGCAAAAGGAAATACTCGTATATCTCCAGTCAAATCCCGGCATCCGCTGCGAGGACGATCAGGAGGCGATTACGTTGGCGCAGGCCGGGTATGGTATTGCAATTTTGCCGGGATTCTGTTTGCCGCCTGACGGCCTGCCCGGACTGACCGTTATGCCGGTACAAGCGGGGAAGGAAATAGACTATGGCTTTGTCTATGCAAAGCGAACCCCGCATATAAAGCTTTTCGAGGCAGAATATACCGCACATCAAGCGCCCTAACTCGCAAGCCTGCTTGCCCTGAGTGATAGACGCTGCGTTGCTGCGCAATTCTCCAGATTTTTAAGGGCTTGGGACTATCCCAAAATGAAAAAACGCGCGTCTCGGATGACAGGTCGGGACGCGCATTTTTTCGGTGTGGGGCCACACCGGATTTGCTTGCTACTCTACAAGGAAATCCCGGTCAACCCACGCCGTTTTTTGCAAGTGTAGCTACACTTGCTGTGCTTGCTCATTCTCTAACAATCGCATTGGCTCGAACGTTTGTTCTTGATATAATTGGAATGAGAGATTGAAAAAGCCTTAAAATCCAGCTAATTTTCATTGGCAAATGGCAACATCGCCGCCTTGATTACCTATCTGCGCAGCAGCGCATCGGCTACAACGACGCCCTGCGCCGGACCTTCCGGGACGAGCGCGTGGCCTTCACCGCCGAGCAGGTCAAGGCCGAGACGGCCCGCTGCCTGGGCTGCGGCGCCAGCATCGTGGACCCCAACAAGTGCATCGGCTGCGGCGTCTGCACCACCAAGTGCGCCTTCGACGCCATCCACCTGCACCGGGAGCGCCCGGAGTGCAGCACCATGTACGCCTGCGAGGACAAGATGAAGGCCATCCTGCCCTACATGGTCAAGCGGGAGATCAAGATCAAGAAGGCGGCGCGCCGGGCCAAGAAGGCGGCCAAGTGATATGCATGAATTAGGCATCGTGTTCCACGTCATCCGCACCGTGGAGCGCGTGGGCGCGGAGAACGACCTGACACGCGTGGCCGGCGTCACCCTGGAGCTGGGCGAGGTCTGCGGCGCCATTCCAAAGGAGCTGACCAGCTGCTGGGACTGGGCCGTGCAGCGCTCCGACCTGCTCCGTGGCGCCCGGCTGCACATCGACACACTGAGCGCCGTGACCAAGTGCGGCGGCTGCGGCGCGGAATACCCCACGGTGGCCCACGGGCGCACCTGCCCCCACTGCGGCAGTGACGACACCTGGCTCCTGCGGGGAAATGAGATCAGCATCAAGGAGATCGAGGGTATATAACATGGACAAGTATAAGATCATCGAAGTCAAGGAGAGCGTTTTCGCCGACAACGACCGCCAGGCCGCCCTGCTGCGGCAGCAGCTCCGGCAGGAGGGCACCTTCCTGCTGAACCTGATGTCCTCCCCCGGCAGCGGCAAGACCACCACCCTGCTGCGCACCGTGGAGCGCCTGAAAAACGACCTGCGCATCGGCGTCATGGAGGCGGACATCGACTCCGACGTGGACGCCGCCGCCATGGCCGGCGCCGGTGTCCGCTCCATCCAGCTGCACACCGGCGGCATGTGCCACCTGGACGCCGACATGACCCGCCAGGGCCTGCAGGCCCTGGACACCACCGGGCTGGACCTGGTGGTGCTGGAAAACGTGGGCAACCTGGTCTGTCCCGCGGAGTTCGACACCGGCGCGGTGAAAAACGCCATGATCCTCTCCGTGCCGGAGGGCCACGACAAGCCCCTGAAGTACCCCCTGATCTTCACCGTCTGCGACGTGCTCATTATCAACAAGATCGACGTGCTGCCCTACTTCGACTTCGACATGGACAAGGTAGTGGAATACGCCCACCGCCGCAATCCAAGCCTGAAGATCTTCCCCCTCTCCGCCAAGACCGGCGAGGGCATGGACGCCTGGTGCGACTGGCTGAAGGCCCAGGTCTCCGCCTGGCAGTCCTGACCGCTCTTTTGCAAAAAAATATCCCCCGACCGTCGTCAGGGGATATTTTTTTACGCGAGCTCCGCCGTGGCCTCCGCCAGCCACATCCGCACCTCCGGCGGCAGCTGCGGCCCCACGGCTTCATACACCCGCCGGTGATAGCCGTTCAGCCACGCCTTCTCCTCCGCCGTCAGCAACGACGCGTCCAGCGTGTCCCGGTCAAAGGGCGCCAGCGTCAGCACCTCGAAGCGCAGGAAGCCCTCCCGCGCCGCCGGCTGCACCAGCAGCAAATTCTCGTGCCGTATGCCGAAGGCCCCGGCCTCGTAATACCCCGGCTCGTCGGAGAGCACCATCCCCGCCTCCAGCGCCGGATGGGCCGCGCCCTCCGTGATGCGCCAGCGGAAGGCCGGCGGCGACTCATGCACGCTGAGCACGCACCCCACGCCGTGGCCGGTGCCGTGATCGTAGTCCAGGCCCTCCCTCCACAGGGGCACCCGGGCCAGCGCGTCCAGATTCTCCCCCGCTGTCCCCCGGGGGAACTGCGCCATGGCCAGCTGAATGTGCCCCTTCAGCACCAGCGTGGCCATCCGCCGCTCCGCCGCCGTGAGCGCCCCCAGCGCCACCGTCCGGGTCACGTCCGTGGTGCCGCGGCGGTAGTGCCCGCCGCTGTCCACCAGCAGCAGCCCCCGCCGCGCCAGCGGCACGTCCGTCTCCGCCGTGGGCGCGTAGTGCACCACCGCCCCGTGGGGGCCGTAGGCCGCGATGGTCTCAAAGCTCTCGTCCAGGAACCCCTCCTGCTCCGCCCGATACCCGTGCAGCAGCGCCGCGGCGGACAGCTCGGTGAACTCCTCCGGCCTGCGCTTGATCTCGTACAGGAACCGGCACAGCGCCGCGCCGTCCCGCAGGTGCGCCTGCCGGAAGCCCTCCTGCTCCCCTGCCGACTTCACCGCCTTGCGCCGGGAGGCCGGGCTGCCCGCCTCCACCCACAACCTGTGGGCCAGGCACGCCGCGATGCGGCTGTTGGCCGTGGCGGGGTCCGCCATGACCCGCGCCCCCTCCGGCAGGCCCTCCAGCGCCGCGTAAATATCTTCATAGGGCCGCAGCGTCACCCCGTCCGCCGCCAGCGCCGCCTGTATGTCTCCGGAAAAGCTCTCCCCCTGGGCGTACAGCACCGCGCTCTCCCGCCCCAGCAGCAGAAATCCCAAAAACACCGGTGTGTGCTCCACGTCGCCGCCCCGCAGCTCCAGCGCCCAGGCCACGTCCGTTAGGTCTGTCAGCAGCAGATACGCCGCCTCCTGCTCCGCCATGTCCTGCCGCAGCAGCGTCAGCTTCTCCCGCCGGCTCACCCCACTGTCAAAGGGCCATACCGCCGCGGCGGACAGCCCCGGCCGATCCGTCCACACGCCCTCCGCCGGGTCAAAGTCCCCCACCAGCCGTATGTGTTTCCCCGTTAGTTTTTTCTCCAGCGTCCGGTGCAGCCGCGTGCTGACGGTCCGCCCGTCGAAGCCCAGGGCGCCGCCCTCCGGCAGCTGCTCCGCCAGCAGGGCCGACAGCACCGGCACCCCCGGCTGCCCGGCGCGCATCAGCGTGATGCCGCTGCCCGCCAGCTGGCGCTCCGCCTGCAAAAAGTACCGCCCGTCCGTCCACAGATACGCCTCCTCCCGCAGCACCGCCAGCGTTCCCGCCGAGCCGGTGAAGCCGGAGAAGAATTCCCGCGTCTTGAAGTGCTCCCCCACATATTCCGAGGCGTGGAAGTCATCCGTCACGATGACGCACCCATCCAGCCCCCGCCGTTCCATATTCCGCCGCAGCGCGGCCAGTCTTTCCGTGATGTGCATACCGATCACCCTTTCTGTACCGCCCAGTATACCACACCCGCCGGGAAATTGCACCACCAAACCGTCCCGCCCGCCTGTTTCCTTCCTGTATAACGCTGCCCGAACCTGTATACAATGATAGAAACAGCATCAAGGAGGGAGATCCCCATGCGAAACGACCGCGACCGCCGCACCTTAGAGACCGCCGGCATGTTCTTCACCCTGCTCTTCGGCAACCTGCTGCACTTTGTCTACGACTGGACCGGCCAGGCCCCCTGGAGCGCTTACATCGCCGCCGTCAACGAGTCCACCTGGGAGCACATGAAGCTGCTGGCCGTGCCCTGGCTGGTCTGGACGCTGCTGACCATCCTGGTCACCCGCTCCGCCGCGGCGGCGCTGCCCCGGGCCGTGGGCCTGCTGGCGGGCCTGCTGGCCATTCCCGCCGTGTTCTATACCTACACCGGCATTCTGGGCAAGAGCATCGACGTGGTCAACGTCCTGCTGTTCCAGGCTGCGGTGCTGCTGGCCTGGCGCGTCAGCGCGGCGCTGCAGCGCCGCAGCGCCCTCACCGCCCCGGTCTGGCAGGCCCTGGGCGTCGTCCTCCACCTGGCCGCGGCCGCAGCCTTCGTCCTCTGGACCGCCGCCCCGCCGGACCTGCCCCTGTTCGTGGACCCCGCCAACGGCTCCCGGGGCCTGCCCCGATAGCGCGCAAAAAACGCACCCCTTCGGGTGCGTTTTTTGCGTATATGCGCCGCAGTGCCCTTACAGCAGCCGCTCCCACCGGGGCGTCCCCCACCCCGTGGTGTCGAAGCTCCTCCGCACCCGGTCGCACATCCACTGCAGCTTCTGCCGGATATGGGGCGACCGGATCAGCTGCGCCGCATCGTCGTCGTGGGCCATGAAAAACTCCATGATCCGCGCCCGGTCCTCCGTGGCGGCCACGCAGCCGTAGCTGTCCACAAAGTACACGTCCTCAATGGGCGCGGTGTACAGGATGCCCGCCTGGGCCGGGTCCTGCAGGGTGCCGTCGCCGGAGTACAGGAAGCCCTCCGGGTTCAGCGCCTGCCACGCGTCCCAGTCGAAGGCCATATAGTCCTGCGACAGGATGTGGTTCTCCGTGGCATGCCAGATCTCGTGGCAGGTGATGCTGTCCATATCCATGGTGTTGCACACGTCCAGGGCGATGTACTGCCACCCCGCCCCCTCGTAGGTGCAGCCCACCACGCCGTAGTCGCTCTCTATGGCCGCCACCAGCAAAAACAGCAGCCCGCCCTCGCCGGCGCTGTTGCGGAACTGGGCCGGAAAGCCCTCGGGATACAGGCGCAGGCTGCGGCGCAGGGACTCCAGCCCCCGCTGCACCCCGGCCAGCTCCTCGTCGGCGGACAGCGTGTCCGTCAGCGTGATGGCGCGGTCGCACAGGGCCGCCGCCTCCCGGCACTGGGAGGACAGCAAAATGCGCACGCCGTACTGCCGCTCCAGCTCGTCCGCCTGCTGCCGGGCCTCCTGCAAATTCTCCGCCACCGGCAGCCCCGCCGCCGTGTCCCAGTAGAACTGCGCCGCCGACGTATCCACCATGACGGACATGTCCGCCGGCACGCTCTCCGCCGCCGTCCGGAAGGCCAGCTGCGCCGGGTCCACGGCGTACAGGCGGAAGGCGCCCTCCCGGTACACCGCGCCCACCAGCAGCCCCGTTTCCCTCAGCCAGCAGCAGGAGTACATCTCCCCGCCGATGCCGCTGTCCGTCAGCGCCCAGCTCTCGATATTCTCCCCGGCCCTGTACAGCACTGATCGCCCTGTCTCCACGCCCATCAGATAGGGCGAGCCGGGGATGGCGTACAGGTCGCCGCCGGTCTCCGAAAACAGCGCTGCGTCCGCAAAGCGGAACGTGTCCCCGCCGCCGAACAGGGCGGAGTAGCCCATTTTCTCCTCGTCAAAGCGCAGCAGGCACAGCTCCTCCCCGGAGAAGCTCACCTGATACCGCTCCTTTCGCAGCAGGGTGAACTCCCCCGTGGCCGGGTCGAAAATGGCCGTGCCGCACTCGCTGCCGTAGGGGGACAGCAGAAACAACGCCGCCATCCGCCCGCTCTCCGCGTCGTATGCCGTCAGTTCCAAAAAGCGCAGCTCCGGGGACAGGGCCACCGGCTCCGCCGCGCCCCCGGCGACGGCCTGCCGCAGCAGCACGCCGTCCCGCAGGAAGTAGTACGCCGCCCCGTCATAGGAGAACCAGCCGTCCACGTTCTCCGCCGTCAACGTCCCCTTCTCCGCCAGCGCGCCGTCCAGAAGCTTCCAGGTATTGCTCTCCCGGTCACACAGGGCAAAGCCCCCGTCGGCGAAGGACTGCTCCTTCAGATCCCACACGCCCTCCAGCGTGACCTCCCGCGCCAGCGCATCCCTTTCCGTGTCCAGCAGCTGCACGGTGGTGCGTCCCTGCTCATAGTCCGCCCACACCAGCAGCACCCGGCCGTCTCCGGCGGAGCGCAGCGCGGACAGCGCCTCCGGCCGGACGCACTGCAGCTGCTGCACCGCCTCCCGCCGTCCCGGCGCGGCGCACCCCGCCAGCAGCGCTATAAGGCACACCGCCGCCAGCAGCGCCGCCGTGATCCTTCCTCCTATGCTTCTATTTCTCATTGCCATCCGGCAGCCTCCCTTTAATATACATCGTACAATGCACATCGTGCGGTGTATATTCTACCACGCCTTTCCCTTTTGTCAACCCCCGCCGGGAAAAATATCCCTCCCCCGCCGCGGACCGCCGTTCTCCCGGCCTTCTGCTCCGTTCCGCCCCGTTCTGCGCCGCTGTCCGCGGAAATTCGCGCTGGCCTTCTGGCGAAAATGTGGTATACTGTATGCTGAACGATCGTTTTTCAAGGGAGGGCCCCCGCCATGCGCAAATACACCGTCAGTCACGATGCACTGTTCCAATACCGGGGCCTTCCGCCCGTCGGGCTGACCGTTTCCATGGCCCTGCAGCACCTGGTCTCCATGATCGTGGGCTGCGTCACCCCCGCCATCATCATCGCCAACGCCGTGGGCCTGCCCCATGACCAGCGCGTCCTGCTGATCCAGGCGTCGCTGGTCATGTCCGCCGTCACCACCCTGCTGCAGCTGTTCCCCATCGCCGGGCGCTTCGGCGCGGGACTGCCGGTGATCTTCGGCGTCAGCTTCGCCTATCTGCCCAGCATGCTGGCCATCGCCGCCGGCAGCGGCGGCCTGGGCGCCGTGGCCGGCGCCATGCTGGTGGGCGGCGCGGTGGCCGCGGTGGTGGGCCTTTTCATCAAGCCCATCCGCCGCCTGTTCCCGCCGGTGATCACCGGCACGGTGGTGTTTACCATCGGCCTTTCCCTCTACCCCACCGCCATCAACTATATGGCCGGCGGCAGCGGCAACACCTACCAGACCGTGGTGGTGGAAAAGGGCCTCTCCCCGGCGCTGGTCTACGGCTCCTGGCAGAACTGGGCCATCGCCGCCTTCACCCTCACCGTGGTGCTGCTGCTGAGCAACCACGGCCGCGGCATCTGCAAGCTGGCCTCCATTCTGCTGGGCATCCTGGCGGGCTACGCCGTGGCCTTCGCCTGCGGCATGGTGGACCTCTCCGGCATCGCCGGCGCCGCCTGGTTCTCCCTGCCCCGCTTCCTGCCCTTCGGCATCTCCTTCGAGCCCTCCGCCTGCATCGCCCTGGGACTGCTCTTCGCCATCAACTCCATCCAGGCCATCGGCGACCTGACCGCCACCACCGTGGGCGGCATGGACCGCGAGCCCACCGACCGGGAGCTGCAGGGCGGCATCGTGGCCTACGGCGTGTCCAACATCCTCACGGCGCTGCTGGGCGGCCTGCCCACCGCCACCTACTCCCAGAACGTGGGCATCGTCACCGGCACCAAGGTGGTCAACCGCAATGTCTTTGCCCTGACCGGCGCGCTGCTGCTGGTCTCCGGCTTTCTCCCCAAGCTCTCCGCCCTGCTGACCACCATCCCCCAGTGCGTGCTGGGCGGGGCCACCGTGGCCGTGTTCTCCTCCATCGCCATGACCGGCATGAAGCTCATCGCCGGCGCCGGGCTCACCGCCCGCAACACCAGTATCGTGGGCCTGTCCGCCGCCCTGGGCGTGGGCATCTCCCAGGCGGCCGAGACGCTCTCCCAGTTCCCCGAGGCCGTCACCACCATCTTCGGCAAGTCCCCGGTGGTGCTGGCCACGCTGATGGCCGTCCTGCTGAACCTGACGCTGCCCAAGGACGAAGCGTAAGCAAAAAGCACCCCTCCGGGGTGCTTTTTTTACGCATGTTACCGCCCGGTCAGCAGCCGGCAGGGCACCTGCTGCGGCAGTGCCGCGGCGAACACAGCGCCGTCGCCGCTCTCGCCGGTGATGCAGCCGTAGTGGGTGGGCACAGCCGCCTGCGGGTGCAGCGCCGCCGCCAGCGCGGCGGCCTCCGCGGCCATCATGGTATAGGTGCCGCCCGCCGGCAGGAACGCGATGTCGCACACCACGCGCCGTGCCTCCGGCGTGTCGTCGGTGTCCCCGGCCACATAGACCCGCTGCCCCTCCAGCGTCACCACATAGCCCACCCAGCCCTTCTCCCGGGGGTGGAAGGGCTTGTCGAGATTATAGGCCGCCACCGTGCGGAAATCGATGCCCGCCGCCTGATAGTCCCGCCCCGGCTGCACCGTCAGCAGCCGCTCTGCGTCGAATCCCGCCTCCAACGCCGTCTCCCGGCAGCTCTCCGGCAGCACCAGCAGCGCCTCCGGCTTCATCACCCGGCAGAGATCCTCCGGCGAGAAATGGTCGTAGTGGTCGTGGGTCACGAACACCACGTCCGCGTCCCGGGGCGCGCCCTCCACCCGGAAGGGATCGAACCGCACCGTCTTATCGCCGCCATAGCGGATGCTGCTGTGGCAGTTGATGGAAAACCTGTCCAGAATACCGTCCATACGCCGTCCTCCTCTGCGTCTTTTCTTCCCCCTCAGTATACCACAGGGCGTGCGCCCACGCAAGAAACATCCCACGCGGCGCTTGCCTTTTCCCCGGAATTGTGCTACAGTTACCCTCGATCGATTTTTCGTTTTTTCGAGGTATTTCATGAAGCTTCTCTCCTGGTGCCGCGCCAACGCCATGCCGGTGATCGCCGTGCTGGCCGCGGCGGTCACAGCCCTGTTCGTGCCGCCGGACGCGGCCTATCTGGGCTATTACGACGTCAAGACCCTCTCCTGCCTGTTCTGCGTGCTGGCGGTGGTGTGCGCCCTGCGGGGCGCGGGGCTGTTCCCCGCCCTGGCCCAGAAGCTACTGCGCGTGTTCCGCACCGCCCGCAGCGTGGTGGTCGCCCTGGTGCTCATCACCCTGCTGGGCTCCATGCTGCTGACCAACGACACGGCGCTGCTGACCTTCCTGCCCCTGAGCTGGTTCGTGCTGGAGGGCGCGGGCCAGACCAAATACGCGGCGCTGGCCTTCATCCTGCAAAACTGCGCCGCCAACCTGGGCGGCATGCTCACCCCCTTCGGCAACCCCCAGAACCTGTATCTCTACAACCACTACGCCATCCCCAGCGGCGAATTCTTCGCCATCATGCTGCCGCCCTTCCTGCTGTCCACCGCGCTGATCCTGCTGTGCTGCCTGCTGGTCCGGCCGGAGCCCCTTACGGTGCCCCGTCAGGCAGCCTCCCTGGACAAGCGCCGCTCGGTCATGTACGGCCTGCTGTTCTGCGTGGCGGTGGCCATGGTACTGCGGGGCATCCCCTACTGGGCGGGGCTGCTGCTGATCACGGCGGCGCTGCTGGTGCTGGACTGCCGCGCCCTGCTGGGCGTGGACTATGGCCTGCTGGTGACCTTCGCGGCCTTCTTCACCTTCTCCGGCAACATGGCCCGGATCCAGCCGGTCTGCGCCCTGTTCCGCCGCCTGCTCTCCCACGGCGTCATGCCGGTGGCGGCCCTGACCAGCCAGGTCATCAGCAACGTCCCGGCGGCCATCCTGCTGAGCCGGTTCACCGACGACTACCGCGGCCTGCTGGTGGGCGTCAACATCGGCGGCGCGGGCACGCTGGTGGCCTCTCTGGCCAGCCTGATCACCTTCCGGGAGTACACCCGGCACGTCCAGGGGCAGAACGGCCGCTTCCTGGCGCTGTTCTCCGCCATCAGCTTCGGCTTCCTGGCCGTGCTGCTGGCCGCCATGACCCTTATATCCCACTGAATCCCCGCGCTTTGCGCATCCGCGCCGCTTCCCGGTGTCCGGAAAAGGAGGTATCGCCCCATGTTCGAAAGCCTGCAAGTCTGCTTCAACGCCATCGTGCCCCTGTTTCTGCTCATGGGGCTGGGCTACGGGGCCAAATGCCTGGGCGCCATCCGCGTGGAGGACGTCCCCTGGCTGAACAAGCTGGCCTTCCGCTATTTCATGCCGGTGATGCTGTTCTGGAACCTGTACACCTCCTCCCTGAGCCATGCCGTGCAGCCCAGGCTGCTGCTGTACGCCGTGGCGGCCACGCTGGTGATGTACGGGCTGTCCCTGGCCATCGTCCTGCCCACCGAGAAGGACCCGGAGAAGCAGGGTGTCAAGATCCAGGGCATGTACCGCAGCAACCTGGCCATCATCGGCCTGCCCCTGGCCACCGCGCTGGTGCCCGGCGCGGACATGGGGCCGGTGGCCATGCTGGCCGCCACGGTGGTCCCCCTGTTCAACGCGCTGGCGGTGCTGACCCTGACCCTCTTCCACGGGGAGAAGCTCCCCACCGGCAAACTCATCCGGATGATCCTGACCAACCCCCTGATCCTGGGCTCCGCCGCGGGACTGCTGTTTCTGTTCACCGGCTGGACGCTGCCAACCGCGCTGGAGTCGGCGGTGCATCAGGTGGCCAACATGACCAGTCCCCTGCTGCTGTTCCTGCTGGGGGCGTTCTTCCGGTTCAGCGGCCTGCGGCGGTATAAAAAGGACCTGATCCAGGTCTGCGTGGTGCGGCTGCTGGTCATGCCCGCCCTGCTGCTGACGGCGGGCTATCTGCTGGGCATCCGGGACGCGGGCTTCGCCGGGCTCATCAGCGTGTTCGCCAGCGCCACCGCCATTGCCTCCTTCACCATGACCCAGCAGATGGGCGGCGACGCGGAGCTCGCCGGCGACATCGTGGTGTCCACCAGCGCCCTGTGCATCATCACCATGTTCGCCTGGTCGGTGCTGTTCAGATCCCTGGGCGCCTTCTGACCCCGCGCACGCCAGTCCGGGATAGGTACACCCCCGGCAAACCGCAGCAGACAAATGAAAAACCGACGGCTGACGCCGTCGGTTTTTTCGTTCTTCATTTCGTCTCGTCCGGCGCGGCGCTGCCGGTCTCGCCGCCGTCCTTTTTCATCTCATGCCGCCGGCACACGGCGCGGTAGATCACATACCCCGCTCCGGCCACCGCCAGCGCGATGGCAAAGGCGGTGATGGCCGCCCGGTAGTTTTGCTCCCCCAGGGCGCTGCCGCCCACGGTGGAGGTGACGATAGAGGGCAGCCGCCCCACCGTGGCGATCAGCAGCCACGTTTTCCAGGGCAGGTCCGTCAGTCCCGCGAAGTAGCACAGCAGGTCCTTGGGCGTTCCCGGCACGGTGAAGATCAGCCAGAACAGCGCCGTCCGCTTGGGCGAGGTGTGCAGCAGAAAGTGCAGCTTCTCCAGCTTGTCCGCCGGGAAGAACACCTCCACCAGGCTGCGGCCCCAGCGCCGCACCAGCGCAAACACCGCCACGCTGCCCAGCACCGCTCCCGCCAGGCACAGCGCCGTGCCCTGCCACGCCCCGAAGGCGTAGCCTCCGGCGATCTCCAGCGGCTCGCCGGGGATGATGGCCACCAGCACCTGCAGGAACACCATGGCCACATAGGCCAGCGGCCCCCACGCGCCGTGGCCGTCCACCCACGCGCGGAACTGCTCCGGCTGCTTGGCGAAGCGGACCATGGGCCGCCCCACGAACCAGGCCAGTGCCGCCGACAGCAGCACGAATATCACGATGGCCAGCAGCGACAGTCCCTTTTTCTGTTTGTCGGTAAGCGTGCGTTTCACGGCGGTCCTCCTCTCTTGCTACAGGCAGGATACCACGATTTTCCGCAAATCATGTGAACGAAAGATAAAGATTTCCTTAACGCGGGGGAAACCGGCTTCAGTCAACCGCTTTTCTCATGCTTTCTCATGCTTTCTTAGATGCAGTCAACACCGTTTTTCGTCTGTTTTCGTCACTCGTGGGTGTGTACGTTGATGAATTCCGCCTTCAATTTGGAGTACAGGATGGTCTGGCTGCTGTACAGTCCGCAGTAGCCGGAGAGCAGATAACTCAGCGTACAGGCCGCCGCAAAGTACAGCAAACCCTCTGCTCCAAACAGTTCTATGCTCAGCACCACCGAGGCCAGCGGGCAGTTGACCGCGCCGCAGAACACCGCCACCAGGCCGATGGCGGCGGCAAACGCGGGGGACAGTCCCAGCAGCCCGCCGAACACGCAGCCGAAGGTGGCGCCCACGAAGAACGACGGCACCACCTCGCCGCCCTTGAAGCCGCAGCCGATGGTCACAGCGGTAAAGGCCAGCTTGATCAGCCACGCCCAGTCCGCCGCCTGGCCCTCAAGAGCCCGCTGCACCACGTCCATGCCCGCGCCGTTGTAGTCCGTGGTGCCCAGGGCCAGCGTGGCGGCGATGATGATCACGCCGCCCGCCACTGCCCGCAGAAACGGATCCTTCAGCGTCCGGGCCGCCAGATGCTCGGTGACGTGCAGCCCGCGGCAGAACAGGATGCTCACTATGGCGCAGCCCACGGCCAGCAGCGCCGTCAGCCCCAGCACGGGCCAGCTCAGCGCCGGCATGGCCACCGTGAAGCGGGTGGGCTCCACGCCCATCAGCAGCGCGATATAGTATCCGGTCAGCGAGGCGGTGAGGCAGGGCAGCAGCCCCGCGTAGTACAGCACGCCCACGCTGATGACCTCCAGGGCGAAGATGGTGGCGGTCAGCGGTGTGCCGAACAGGGCGGCGAACACGCCGCTCATGCCGCACAGCGTGGCCAGGGGCAGGTCCTTCTCCCCCAGACGCAGCAGCGTGCCGGTGCGGTAGCCGATGCCGCCGCCGATCTGCAGCGCCGCGCCCTCGCGGCCGGCGCTGCCCCCGCACAGATGGGTGATGACCGTGGACACGAAGATCAGCGGCACCAGCAGCGTGGGGACCTTCCTGCCGAAGTGGACGGACTCGATGACCGCGTTGGTCCCGGCTCCCTCCAGACGGCACAGCTTGTACAGCCCGACGATGATCACGCCGCCCAGGGGCAGCAGGTACAGTATCCACGGGTGCGCCAGGCGCACATTGGTGGCGTAGCTCACGCCCAGGTGGAACGCCGCGCCCACAAAGCCGCCTACGCCGCCCACCAGGGCGCCCACGGCCAACCATTTCACCAGCGCCTTCACATACAGCCCGATATGCTGCGCCCGCACCTTCACTCTCTCCATGCTCTCTATCCTCCCGTATGCGCCGACCCGCCGGGCGGCGCATATCTTTAGCGTTCTCTTTGCAGACGGATATTGTACCATCTATGCTCCGGCGTGTCAAATGGCGGTGCTCGGCCCCGGCGCAAAGGCTGAAAATTTTTCAGTTTATCTGACTTTTTTTCATTTTTGCTGTTGATTCTGCCGTAGCTTTGCCGTATACTATAAGTACCGATTGTCACCGTGTACAAAATATATACCGGATGACCATTACGAACAGGAGGAAAACCACATGAAATACGGTCGTACTTTTAATTTCTCCGCCGGTCCCGCCATGATGCCGGAGCCCGTGCTGGAGGAGATCCGCGATGAGATGATGAACTACCGCGGCAGCGGTATGTGCGTCATGGAGATGAGCCACCGCTCCAAGGTGTTCCAGCAGATCATCGACGAGGCCGAGGCCGATCTGCGCGAGCTGATGGGCATTCCCGACAACTATAAGGTTCTGTTCATCCAGGGCGGCGCCACCCTGCAGTTCGCCGCTGTGGCCTGGAACCTGATGAAGAACGGCAAGGCCGTGTACATCGAGACCGGCGCCTGGTCCAAGAAGGCCATTGCCGAGGCCAAGAAGTATGGCGAGGTCATCGTGGCCGCCTCCTCCAAGGACAAGAACTACAGCTACATCCCCGATTGCTCCGATCTGGACATCCCCGAGGACACCGACTACGTCTACATCTGCGAGAACGAGACCATCCACGGCGTCACCTGGAACAAGCTGCCCAACACCAAGGGCCACGTGCTGGTGTCCGACCAGTCCTCCATGTTCCTGAGCAAGCCCTGCAACGTCTCCGACTACGGCATGATCTACGCCGGCGTGCAGAAGAACGTGGGCCCCGCCGGCATGGTGGTGGTCATCATCCGCGAGGATCTGATCCGCGAGGATATCGACCCCAAGATGCCCATCTACATGAGCTACAAGACCCAGGCCGACAACGGCTCCATGTACAACACCCCCAACTGCTGGGCCATCTACTGCTGCGGCAAGGTGTTCAAGTATCTGAAGAGCATCGGCGGCCTGGAAGAGATGCACAAGCGCAACCTGGCCAAGGCCAAGGTCATCTATGACTTCCTGGATTCCTCCAAGATGTTCAAGGGCACCGTGGAGCCGGAGTTCCGCAGCCTGATGAACATCCCCTTCGTCACCGGCAGCGCCGAGCTGGACGCCGAGGTCGTGGCTGCCACCAAGGCTGCCGGCTATGACAACCTGAAGGGCCACAAGTCCGTGGGCGGCCTGCGCGCCTCCGTCTACAACGCCATGCCCATCGAGGGCGCCCAGGCGCTGGTGGAGTTCCTGAAGAAGTTCGAGGCTGAGCACAAGTAACAACCTTGTAGGGGCGGACGACCCTGTCCGCCCCTTTACCGACAAATTCCGACAACAAATCATATTTTAAAAGGAGAGTATTACCATGCGTATTCTGGTTACCGACGGTATGGATAAGACCGCTATGGCGGAGCTGCGCGAGATGGGCCATGAGGTCGTAGAGCAGTTCTACGAGCCCGATCAGCTGGGCAAGGCCCTGCGTGATTTCGACGTGGTGGTCGTTCGCTCCAAGACCAAGGTCCGCGCCAACCACATCGACGAGGCCAAGGGCAGCCAGCTGAAGCTGATCATCCGCGGCGGTGTAGGCGTGGATAACATCGACGTGAAGTACGCCGAGGCCAACGGTATCGCCGTGAAGAATACCCCCAAGGCGTCCTCCCAGTCCGTGGCGGAGCTGGCCATGGGCCACATGTTCGCCTGCGCCCGCTACATCTCCGATGCCGGCTACACCATGCGCAACGGCGAGTGGAAGAAGAAGGAGTACGGCAAGGGCATCGAGCTGCAGGGCAAGACCCTGGGCATCGTGGGCTTTGGCCGCATCGGCCAGCATCTGGGCGTCATGGCCAAGGCCATCGGCATGAACGTTATCGCTTTCGATATTTTCCGCATCCCCGGCATCGAGGAGCAGTTGGGCATCCCCTATGTGGAGATGGACGAGCTGCTGGCCAAGTCTGACTTCGTATCCGTCCACGCGCCCGCTGTGGACGGCGGTGCGCTGATCTCTGCGGAGAACATCGCCAAGATGAAGGACGGCGTGGTGGTCATCAACACCTCCCGCGGCACCAATGTGGACGAGGCCGCTCTGCTGGCTGCGCTGGAGTCCGGCAAGGTCCGCGCTGCCGGTCTGGATGTGTACGCCGACGAGCCCGCCACCAACAAGGCGCTGTACAGCCATCCCATGGTGTCCTGCACGCCGCATATCGGCGCTGCGACGGTCGAGGCTCAGAAGCGCATCGGCGCTGAGATCGTGGACATCATCAAGGCCATGTAAGTATGTCCGTGCGCCGATATCCGGCGTCCGCGCATCCAAAAGAACAACCGTAAAAAATCAGCTGCCCTCATGGGCAGCTGATTTTTTATGTACTTTTCGGCGCCGTTACTTCAGCACGATCTGGTTGTCCGCCGCGCCGAAAATGTCCTTCCACGCGGCGTCCACCTTGCTGCCCTCGCCGCCGCAGGCCGCCAGAGACAGCACCAGCAGCGAGGTCAGAAAAATCGTAAAAAATCTCTTCATGATGAAGAACCTCCGTTTTTTGCGGCGTTTTGCGCCGGACATCGCACTTCGCCCGACATCCATTAGAGGGACGGATCGCGGCAAAGGTTCCGTATCATGAAAAAAACGCGCTCCGCGCCGAAGTGTCCCGATTTCGGGACACGTTATCCGCTATGCTGGAGGGCAGAAAAGGAGGTGCGCACTATGATCACGATCTCTATCCTTTGCACCATGTGCGGTGCGGCGGCTCTGTCCAGGGGCATCCTGAGGGTCATCGAGTATATCGGCCGGTAGCTGACCGTTGACAACTGCCCATCCGTTCTATATAATATTTTGTGTAAAAAATTACAACATCTGCTGATACGCTGAATAATGTTATATAATAAACATTATTAGAACGAGAAAGGACATGTCATGGATATTTTTGAAAAATGCTATGCCCCTTCGCTGGCCGGTGAGCTGAAGGAGAAGGGCGTCTACCCCTATTTCCACGCCCTCCAGTCCCGTCAGGACGTGGAGGTGATGATGGAGGGCAAGCGCCGCATCATGCTGGGCTCCAACAACTATCTGGGCCTGACCACCGACCCCGTGGTGGTGGAGGCCGGCATCAAGGCGCTGGAGCAGTACGGCACCGGCTGCTCCGGCTCCCGCTTCCTCAACGGCACGCTGGAGATGCATCTGGAGCTGGAGGACGCGCTGGCCAAGTTCCTGCGCAAGCCCGGCATCGTCACCTTCGGTACCGGCTTCCAGTCCAATGTGGGCATCATCTCCGCGCTGGTGGGCCGTCACGACTACGTCATCTGCGACCGTGAAAACCACGCCAGCATCTACGCCGGCTGCCAGCTGTCCTACGGCAAGATGCTGCGCTATCGCCACAGCGACATGGCGGAGCTGGAGAAGTGCCTGCAGAAGGTGCCGGAGACGGCGGGCGCGCTGATCGTCACCGACGGCGTGTTCTCCATGGGCGGCGATATTGCCAAGCTGCCGGAGATCTGCGCTCTGGCGGAGAAGTACGGCGCCCGGGTCATGGTGGACGACGCCCACGGTCTGGGTGTGCTGGGCGAGGGCGGCCGCGGCACCGCCAGCCACTTTGGGCTGGAGGACAAGGTGGACGTGTATATGGGCACGTTCTCCAAGTCGCTGGCGTCTCTGGGCGGCTACATGGCCGCATCGGCGGAGGTGGCGGAGTATGTGCGCCACGCCTCCCGACCTTTTATCTTCTCGGCGTCCATCCCGCCGGCCAACTGCGCCACGGCGCTGGCGGCGCTGCGGCAGCTGGAGCAGCATCCGGAGCTGCCGGAGCGGCTGCGCAGCCTGAGCCTGTACGCCCGCAAGGGCCTGACGGAGCGGGGCCTTACCATCCGGCCCTCGGCGCTGGAGGCCCCCACGCCCATCATCCCCATCTACACCTACGAGACGT
>ERZ827156.1954-NODE-1954-length-22623-cov-3.262230_pt1 | contig 22623 bp, 20 predicted proteins | sample MGYA00519919_ERZ827156 | MGnify/ENA primary metagenome ERZ827156 (study PRJEB31778, sample SAMEA3449269) | human gut metagenome | biome: human gut; feature: human-associated habitat; material: faeces | place: United Kingdom | collected 2010/2012 ...
GAAAATATAAATGGACCGGAAGATGTGAAGAAATTGAATATAGAAGAGATGACAGCTCTCGCAGAAGAAATGCGTCATGCATTATTAAAGAGGGCAAGTATTCACGGCGGGCATTTTGGCCCGAATTTTGGCATGGTAGAGGCAATCATTGCACTGCATTATGTTTTTGAGTCCCCAAAGGACAAAATGGTATTTGATGTTTCCCATCAGACCTATCCGCACAAGATGCTGACCGGTCGAAAAGATGCCTATTTATATGAAGAACATTACGATGACGTGACGGGATACAGCTGTCCGCAGGAAAGTGAACATGACCATTTTACGGTCGGACATACCTCTACATCCGTCAGTCTGGCATGCGGTCTGGCAAAGGCAAGGGATCTTCGTGGGGAAAGTGCAAATGTGATCGCAATTATCGGAGACGGTTCTTTAAGCGGAGGAGAAGCCTTAGAAGGAATGGATTTTGCGGCAGAATTAGACAGCAACATGATCATTGTAGTAAATGACAATGATATGTCAATTGCAGAAAACCATGGAGGACTTTATTCAAATCTGAAATTACTCCGCGAGACAAACGGACAGGCAGAGTGCAATTTATTTAAAGCCATGGGACTTGATTATGTCTATGTGGATCATGGAAATGACTTAAGGGAGCTGATCGGGGCTTTCAAACAGGTAAAAGACAGTAAGAAACCGGTTGTTGTCCACATTAATACATTAAAGGGAAAAGGTTATAAACCGGCAGAAGAGCATAAGGAAGAATGGCACTGGCATCTTCCATTTGATATTGAGACCGGAAAATCCCATTTTCCAGAAGTGGAAGATTATTCTTCGGTGACCTGTGAATATCTGATTGAAAAGATGAAAAAGGATCCGACAGTTGTTACAATTACATCCGGAACCCCGACGATTCTCGGATTTACGCAGGAGAAGAGAAAAGAAGCAGGAAAACAGTTCGTAGATGTCGGTATCGCAGAAGAGACAGCCGTAGCACTTGCTTCCGGAATTGCCAAAGGTGGCGGAAAGCCGGTATACGGTGTGTATTCCAGCTTTATCCAGAGGACGTATGACCAGATTTCACAGGATCTGTGTATTGACGGGAATCCGGCAACGATTGTTGTGTATACGGGATCGGTATTTGGCATGACGGATGTTACCCATCTGGGACTGCAGGATATTCCGATGCTTTCTAATATTCCGGGACTGGTTTATCTGGCACCGACAACAAAGGAAGAATATCTGTCAATGCTTGACTGGAGTGTGGAGCAGAAGGAAATGCCGGTTGCGATCAAACTTCCGGGCGGAGACATGATTTCGGATGGCAGAGAAGTCACAAAAGACTGGAGCCAGCTCAACACCTATGAGGTAACGGAAAAGGGAAGCAAAATTGCACTGATCGGACTCGGAACATTTTATTTCCTGGCACTGCAGACCGCAGAAATGCTGGAGAAAAAAGGTATTCATGCAACGGTAATCAACCCGTATTATATTACCGGACTGGATGAAGGACTGCTTGAGAAGCTGAAGGCAGACCATGACACGGTAGTTACACTGGAAGATGGCATCCTGAATGGTGGTTTCGGAGAAAAAATCGCAAGATTTTATGGAAGCAGTGATATGAAAGTCTATAATTACGGATTGAAAAAAGAATTCCTTGACCGGTATGATGTAAATGAGGTATTAAAAGAGAATCATCTGACAGCAGAGCAGATTGTAAATGACGTATTATAGAAGGCAGAAATATACAACAAACCTTGTGAGAATCGACACAATATGGTAAAATATAACATACTAGAGCTTATTTTGCATAGTGGTTAGAATAGCGGGCTCATGGAAGGAGCGGTATCATATGAAGAATAAAGATTCGAAAGCAAGGATGCAGATGATTTTCGGGATACTTTTGTTTGCGTTTATTTTTATGGCAGAGTTGTATGCCATAGTCAATTTCCCGAAGATGTTTATTGTTCTGGCTGTTTTGGCAGCAGCAGATCTGATATGCCTGTATGTTGCAATCAGAGGCGTGATTTCAGTATATGAGACAAAATATGCCCGGAGAGAGGAACAGTATGAGAGTATTTTCAAGTCGGAAAAGGCATCATATCTCATGCTGAAAAAATATTTTGAGGAAATATCGGTGAAGCTTGCATATATGGAAGAGGCATCTAAGATTCCGACGGAGGAAATTGTTAATGCACAGAAGGGAATAGCGAAAGTAATTATCAAGCGGTCCCATGAGAATACCGATGCATTGATGAATTCATACGAACAGCTGATCGACCGGTTTGATACGTTCCAGAAAGGAATGGATGGGTTCGGTACAGTTGCGGGTGCTTATAAGGACGAGATTCTTTCAGTCTGTAAGGATGAAATTTCTTCGGTGCAGAAGGATGGAAAAGAACAGGAACATTCACAGGATAAAGAGATAGCCGCAAAGCTGCAGGAAATCATTATTGCAATGAAAGATATGGAACTGCGCCTGAATCAGACCATTATGAACAGTCAGAAAGTGGTTGTTTCCCAGCCGCAGGTTTCTGTACCTGTGGCAACACCTGTAGAGCCACAGCCGGCACCGCAGAATCATGTGGAAGAAACACCGGTAGAGCCGGAGATCTCACCAGAGCCGGAAGAAAGTATGGAGCCGGAACCGGAGATTTCGCCGGATCTGGAAGAAAACCCGGAACCGGAAATTTTGCCGGATCTGGAGGAGAGTCTGGAACCGGAGATTTCGCTGGAGCCGGAAGAAGATATGGAACCGGAGATTCTGCCGGATATACCGGAAGAAGAGAGTTTTGAGCCGGAGGAAGAGCCTCCAGTCATGGCAGCGGATGAGATTATCCCGCCGGACCCGGAAGAATCCATTGAGGAAGCAGAGGAACTGGTAGAACCGGACCCGATTCCGGAGGAAGCGATTGTTGATGAAGCGGATGATGAGAACCTGCCGGAGGAAGAACTTCCACCGATGCCGGATCTGTCAGATCCAAACCGTTCCATGAGCCCGGATGAGATAGCTGCGCTGTTTGCGAATATGGGCAACGATAACAATGCGGATAAAGTTGAGGAACCTGCCGAGGAAACTGTGGAACCGGAGAATATTCCGGAGCCGGTCGAAGAGCCGGAAGCCGTAAAAGAAGCACCGCTTCAGCCGGAAGAACCGGCTGATCCGAATAAGGCATTAAGCCCGGATGAGATAGCTGCCCTGTTTGCAAGTATGGGAACCTGAAAAGAATAAAATAACAGGCAACGGACGCCATCTGTTCCACGTAAAAACGTGTGACAGATGGCGTTTTGCTATAAAAATGTCATAAAATGAAAAAAATAGTTGCATTTCTTTTTCATTGTGTTATACTTAGCTCGTTGCAATTTAATAGTTTAAAGCAGAGTAGACACATGTGCGTTAAGTGCCGGATGAACAGGGAGTTGTCACCCGGACGAAAAGAGAATCTTGCGGTACATGAGTCGCATCCCGCTGCATCCGAAGATAATATTATCTCCAGTTGTAGTACGGTGAGGTCTGCAAAGGAGGTAATTTTTTTATGAAAAAATTCGTTACTTTGTTCACCGATTCTTTCCGTGAATTAAAAGCGGTAAGAACCATCACTACCATGGCAATGCTTGCTGCAGTTGCTGTCATTCTAGGATTTTTCTCCATTGAATATGGGCAGTTTATTCGGATTGGTTTTTCCAGTATTCCAAATGGTATCATTGATTATCTGTTTGGACCGGTGGTTGGAGGAATTTTCCATGGTGCGTTGGATATTATCAAGTATATGATGAAGCCAACCGGACCATTTTGTCCACAGCTGACGCTGGTTGTTATACTGGCCGGAATCCTGTATGGATGCTTTTTTTATAAGAAAAAGCTTACGATCTGGCGTGTGCTGGCAGCTAAATTTGTAGTTATGCTGGTCTGTAACGTGATTCTGACAACACTTTGTCTGAATGTGTTATATGGACAGGCATTTATGGTGCTTCTTCCGGCGCGTGCGCTGAAGAACCTGATTATGTGGCCAATTGATTCGGTGATCTTTTTCGCAATCACAAAGGCCTTAGAACAGATTGGACTCTTTCGCATGTTCCAGAAGCCTGTACTTGCAAATTCTGCAAATATGCAGGGGAATTAAAAAATTTAATAAGTTATAGAACAAAAGCCGTCCGCAGAAAGAAAACTGCGGACGGTTTTTTATAAATTTATTTACGGATCGGATGGGTGGCAATATTTTTTAAAATACGAACAGCGGTCTGCATACCTTCCACAGAGATGTGTTCATATGGGCCGTGGAAACCATAACCGCCGGTACCGAGATTTGGACACGGCAATCCCATAAAGGACAGTCTTGCACCGTCTGTACCGCCACGGATCGGACGGGAGAGCGGTGTCAGACCTTCGGAGGCAATTGCCTGTTTTGCCAGATCCACGATCTCCATTTTATCCTCAATGACAGAGATCATATTCTCATACGAATGTTCGATGTCGAGCGTGACGGTTTCCGGTCCATATTTCTGATTCATGGATTGTGCAAGGTCACGCAGATTCTGCAGACGTTTCTCAAATGTGGTTTTATCATGGTCACGAATGATAAAGGAAAGGGTGGCGGAAGCCACATCTCCGGACATATCGGTCAGATGATAGAATCCTTCCCGGCCGCTGGTGTGTGCCGGCGTTTCCGCTTCCGGAAGCCGGGAAACAATTTCACATCCCACCAGTGCCGCATTGACCATAATGTCTTTTGCTTCGCCCGGATGAACATTTACACCTTTAATATGAAAGATGGCACTTGCGGCATTAAAATTTTCGTAAGCCACTTCGCCTTCGTAATCACCGTCCACTGTGTATGCATAATCTGCCTGAAAGATAGCAAGATCAAACAGATCCGCACCTGCGCCGACTTCTTCGTCCGGCGTAAATCCGATCCAGAGTTCCCCGTGTGGTGTACCTTCTGCAATCAGTTCTTCCACGGCTGTCATGATTTCGGCAACACCTGCCTTGTCATCAGCGCCCAGAAGTGTGGTACCGTCTGTCGTGATCAGGGTTCTTCCTTTTAAAGAGGCAAGGGATGGAAAATCACTTACCTTTAAGACATCCTGACTTCCTTTTAATAAGATATCCCCGCCATCATAGTCGGGAATGATCTGTGGTTTGACATCTTTTCCGGGAAAATCCGGGGCGGTATCCATATGAGCGATAAAGCCGATGGATTTACAGTTTTCCATGCCCGGTGTGGCAGGAAGCTTGGCATATACATAGCAGTGATCGGTGAGAAGTATATTGGTAAGACCGAGAGTTTCCAGTTCCTGCTTTAAGGCTTTTGCAAGCGTGAACTCACGCTCACTGCTTGGAATGTCACTGCAGGATTCATCGGAGGTTGTCCAATAGCTGACATATTTTAGTAATCTTTCTTCTACTTTCATGTTAAATTGTTCCTTTCAAATATGCTTTTAAAAAAATTTAAAAAAAATAAAAAAAGTGCTTGCTTTTTTAATACTCCTATTATATAATAACTCTTGTCTTAAGGAAAGACACAAAACAAACAACTTAAAAATGCGCGATTAGCTCAGCTGGCAGAGCACCTGACTCTTAATCAGGGTGTCCAGGGTTCGAACCCCTGATCGCGCACTAAAAGCCTTTTTGATTTTGATTTAATCATATAAGCGAAAAGAACTCTTGACGAACAATGTGATTCGTTGGGGGTTTTTTTATTATATAAAATGCAAATAATTATAGAAAGAAACCATAGGGGGGAAATATGGAGAAAGTATATGAGTATGCAGCCGCGGTTCTGGCAGAGGTCAAACGCGCGATTGCGGGGAAGGATGCCTGTATTACCAAAGCTTTTGCTACAATTCTTGCGGGAGGGCATATTCTGATTGAGGATGTGCCGGGTGTGGGAAAGACAACACTTGCCATCGCCTTTTCGCGCGTCATGGGACTTTTGGATCACCGTGTACAGTTTACACCGGACGTGCTTCCGGCAGATATTGTAGGATTTAACATGTACCAGAAAGAGACGGGACAGTTTGTGTACCATCCGGGAACGATCATGTGTAATCTGTTTCTTGCGGATGAGATCAACCGGACTTCGCCAAAGACACAGTCCGCACTTCTTGAGGTGATGGAGGAGGGCAAAGTAACGGTGGATGGTGTGAGCCGAAAAGTGCCGCAGCCGTTTGTTGTCATTGCAACACAGAATCCCAAAGGCAGTGCGGGAACGCAGCTTCTTCCGGAATCACAGCTGGACCGGTTCATGACCTGCATGAGCATGGGGTACCCGGATCTGCAGAGTGAGATGGAAATTGCCCAGGGAAAAACGATGACGAAAGCGGAGGATCTGCAGCCGGTTCTTCTTCCGGAGCAGCTGTGGGAGATGCAGCAGTATGTGGAACAGATTTATGTGCATGATAATGTTGCAAAATATATCGTACAGCTGATGGAGGCTACCAGAAAAAATGCTTACATTGAGCTGGGGGTAAGTCCCCGTGGCACGATCGCATGTGTGCGGCTGGCAAAAGCATGGGCATTTTTGCAGGGAAGAAATTATGTGATTCCGGATGATGTGACGGACATTTTTGCGGATGTGGCAAAACACCGTATTGTGCTCAACACAAAGGCACGGATCGGACATGTAACTGTCGATGCCACCCTGCAGGAAATTCTGTCGGATGTGGACAAACCAACAACATACAAAAGACTTAGGGGATAAATGTGGGCAGTTTTCTGATTGGAACAGGGGTGACGATTGTCACATTTTATATTGCGCTGATCTATGGAAGCATTGCGATTGGGCTGATTGGGTTTGCGGAACTGGTACTGATGCTGCTTGCATGTTTGTATCTGCTGATTTATTGCAGACATATCACGGCAGATATCAGGATTCCGCTTACCGTGGCGGAAAAAGGGAAAAAAGTTACGGTACAGCTTACGGTGGATCAGACCATGTTGTTTCCGGCAGCAAAAGTGCGTTACCGTGTGCGCTGTAGAAATACATTTGCCGGGTATGCCAGAAATTTCTGGTGGAACGGTGCCGGACTGATGCGCGGAATGCAGTGCATGGAAAAGCGTGTTGTGCTTTCTCATGTGGGAAGTTATGAGTATGAGCTTGTAAAAGTACGGATTTATGATCTGACCGGTCTGTTTTATGTGCATAAAAAAATAAAGAGATTTGCAGATATACAGGTGCTGCCGGAACTGGATGCTGTGGCAGTACAGGTGTCGGAGCGGGTACGCAGATATTTCGGAGAAGCGGAAAGCTACGATGATTTTCAGCCGGGAACAGATGTCAGCCAGATCTTTGATGTGCGGGAATATCGTCCGGGGGATCGCCTGCAGCGCATACACTGGAAACTCTCCGCCAAATCGGACGGGCTTCTGGTGCGGGAGGACAGTCAGCCGCTTGCCTGTGCGGTGGTATTTTTGCTGGACATGCTGCCACAGATGGCAGGAAAAGGCCGGCATATGAGGCGCAGCAGGGAAGCCTATGCGGAAACCTTTCTCACAATTGCGGCAGATCTGGTGTATTCGATGATGGATGCCGGCTGCCCGCATTATGTGGCATGGCAGGAGGAAACAGAAATCAAACGGTTGCGCGTCGAGGATGAGGAAAGCGTGTATCTGTTTTTGATGCAGTTTATGGAATGTCAGAAGGAAACGGCCGGTTCACTGCGACAGAGATATGAGCAGCAGTATCGCTGCGAGCATCCGGTACACAGGCTGGAACTGACACCGGAGCTTTTTCTTGTGCTGGATGGACAGACACTTGCGGATTTTGGTGGAGATAACTGGAGACAGAAGCTGGAAGAAATGGAGCTGGTATTGTGAACAGAAAGGACAGGAGAGGGAATAAAACCACATATTTGTCTGGCAATACCGGTATCCGGCTGATCTGTGAGGCGGTTGCTGTGGAACTGCTGTTTTATGCAATGCTTGCGATTTTCCGGAGTGCATTCGGATGGCAGCTGCCGATCCGTGCGCTTGGTAAACTGCAGGTGGCCATGCTGGTAAGTCTTGTGCTGTTTATCGTGGGAGTTCCTGCGACCGGAAAATATCAGAGGGTCTGCAAGGTTGTTTGAAATCGGATATCCGGCGGCACTCGTACTGTTTGGAATTTTTCACCGGAGAAAACTGACAGAGAGCGGAAAAATGCTGTTTCAGGCATATCTGTCATATTGGAATAAACAGTATGGAACAAATTATATGACCGGGGCCGGGACGGAGATGCGGTATACTTATATGCTGGCGTTTTTATTGGCAGTTGTTGTGCTGTTAAGTCTGATGTTTCGATATGTGACCGGTGTGCGGCTGGTTTTGCTGCTTCCGGATATAACAGCGTTGTCGGTTGCTCTTCTGGTCAATGCCAGACTGGGCTGGAGTGGAATTGCACTCTTTTTTGTGGGAACCGTGCTGGTGTCTGCGGCACCATGGACGCACATGGATGTAAGGGTGGCTGACGGTCGTACCCATGTATGGATGCAGCTACTGTCCTATGCTGCAGCCGGTGTGTTTGCCGTGATTCTTGTCTCGGTGAGCAGCTATGCGTTTTCCGGTGTGGCAAAGCAGATTCCGAAAAAGTCACCGAAGTTTTATGCGTTTCAGAGACAGGTGGAAGAACGTGTGAAAAACCTGACGTTTTCGGGGATAACTTTGCAGGGATCGCGGGAACATGTGGATAATACAACACCGGACTATACCGGAAAAACCGTATTTTCGATAGAAGCATCGAAAGCCCCGGCGGGCAAACTGTATCTGAAATCATTTGCCAGTGGCACATATCAGAACGGTACATGGGTAAATGAAGGGAAAACGTTTGCGCACGAAGTGGATAAGGCGGGATACAATCGCAGTGATGTTGCAATGTTAATGCAGCAGAATGCCGGTGAACTTGTAAAATACATCCGTTCGAGTGAGCTGGCAGAGGATGAAACACAGACGGTTTCGTATCAGATTTCCTATCGGGCACTGGGGTTAAAAAACGCGTATATGCCTTATTTTTCAGATTCGCAGACAGCCGGTGGGAAGGTCTGGTTCAGGGATGATACGGTGGTATGTAAAAAGAGGGCAACGGGAAAGGTTTCTTTTGAGGGACTGAATGAAAATACGGATCTGCGCGATGTTTTTGACAGGTTTTGTATGGTCCACGGAGAAACAGATACGGATCTGCAGCAATGGTATGATGCCTATGCTGACAGTAGATACCGTAAATTTGCCACGGATGTTCCGGCAGTGGGAGATTTTATTACACGAAGGCTGGCTCTGGAAAGTATCGGATATGGCGTGTATGAGGAAAACGGCACCTATGTGGCGGATCAGATGGAAACAGGCGGGTTATACGATGAGGATTGGTTGGCGGATACGGATGGAAACAATTCCGGACGGGCAGAAAGACAGATAACTACCAACAACATCCGGCAGAATCTTGCGACACAGGTTGCCAACTGGCTGGGGAACGAAAATACCTATAACTTATATCTGAATCACATCCCACAGGGGAAAGATACCATTGCTTATTTTCTGGAAACCGGACATGAGGGATATTGTATGCATTTTGCCAGCGCGGGTGCGCTGATTTTACAAAGTCTGGGAGTTCCGGCGCGTTATGCATCGGGATATGTGGTGGAACCATCGGCATTTCATAAAGAAAAGAAAGGCTATCAGGCAGATGTGCCGGACTACAATGCGCATGCATGGGTGGAAATTTATCTGGAAAATATCGGATGGGTGCCGGTGGAAATGACCCCGGGCTATACGAATGACAGTGCAAAGCTGCCGACGACTCCGGAATTGCGCGATACGTGGAAACAGCGGCATGAAGAGCACAAAGATGCGGCGGAGCAGAATCCGCAGACGAAAACCGAATCGCCGTCAGAAACACAGATGGAAACACAGCAGCAGACAGAAAGTCAGATGACGGAGAAGGAGACAAAGCGGCCGGTAAAAAATAATGAGAAAAAGAACAACAGGCGAAATCTGCAAGTATTTTCTGCGGTGAGTCTGACGCTGCTTGCTGTTGTTCTGATGCTGGTTCTGGTGACAAAATGGTTGCGCATTTACCGGGAACAATTGCTTATGGAACTGCGCAACCGGCAGAATCGTCATGCGGTATGCCGGATTAACCAGCGGATTTACCGGGGATTACATCCGCGAAGTTTTGGCATGAAGACGGATGGGGACTATCTGGAAAAGCTGATGACAACCTATCCGTCCGTTCCGGCGGAGGATTGGAAGAAGTATCTGTGCATTGTGCAGAAAGCGGTCTTTTCCGAAGAAGAGATTTCACAGGAAGAAGCACGGTTTTGTTATCGGCTGTACCGGAAGTATAGAAGCAGGCGGATTTTGGAAAAATAGGATAACGGAAAAACCGCCTCCTTAGCGGGAGGCGATCAGTTTACATATCGGGTTACCCTTAGAAGAAAATTTTTCTTCGTATTCGGTCATGATATTTCCTTCATTCATGGATGGATCATGGTGCAGGTCACGGGTGGAGGCATTAAGATGCCAGCGGTCGGAAGTTTCGATTTCCTCGAGAGAAAACGTAAACAGGTCCTGATTGTCTGTTTTAAATTCCAGCCGTCCGTCGGCTGCAAGAAACTGGTCATAGCGGTCTAAAAATTCATGGGAAGTCAGTCGGCGTCTGGCATGGCGGTCCTTTGGCCACGGGTCGGAAAAATTCAGATAGATCCGGTCAACTTCTTCCGGTGCAAAAATTTCCGGAAGTTTTGCGGCGTCTTCACACAGAAAATGAACATTTGGAAGCTGCAGGGTATCCATTTTCTGGACTGCGCGCAGCAGTACACTGGTGTAACGTTCGATGCCGATATAATTGATTTCGGGATGTAACGCAGCAAGATCCATCAGAAATCTGCCTTTTCCCATGCCGATTTCGATATGGATCGGATGGTCATTTTCAAAAAAGGCATGCCATTGTCCGCGGTGTTCTGCCGCATTCTGTATACAATATGGGCTGGCTGCCACAGCTTCATTGGCACCCGGTATATTTCTTAGTCTCATAGTAATTTCTCCTTGGAAAAGATAAATTCAGTTTTGCTAACTGTAAGAATACTATTACTATATACAAATTTCGTCCGTTCGGCAAATAAAAATTGAACGATTATGGAAATAATGGTATTATAAATATAAGAAAATCAAGAATTGGGGAGCCTTATGAAAATAAAAAAATACACCCGTGTAACAGCATTTTTTCTTGCCGTATGCACGGTTTTACTCATGTTACCGTTGTCTGTGCGTGCAGATGAGTACTGGCCGGACGGGGTAAAAACGCAGTCCAAAAGTGCCATTGTGATGGAAGTCAATACCGGCACCGTTTTATATGAAAAGAAGAGTCACGAGAAACATTATCCGGCGAGTATCACAAAGATCATGACGGTTCTTCTGGCAATCGAAAACTGTGATATGGATGAGGTCGTTACGTTTTCTGCGGATGCGGTATTTAAAAATGAGGGAGATACTTCTCATATTGCCCGGAATCTTGGAGAAAAACTGACGATGGAGCAGTGTCTGTATGCGGTTATGCTGGAGTCTGCCAATGAATGTGCTTATGCGGTTGCGGAGCATGTGGGGCAGAAACTGGGTGGTGATTACCGGACGTTTATCGATCTGATGAATAAGCGCGCAAAGGAACTGGGATGTACGGATACGCATTTCAATAACTGTAATGGTCTGCCGGATGAAGATCACTGGGTCAGCGCGTATGATATGGCACTGATTTCCGCAGAGGCATACAAAAACGAGACGTTCCGGATGATCGCAGGCAGTCCAAGCTATACACTTCCGAAGACCAATAAATGCAAGGCAGAATATCCGTGTCACAATCACCATAAAATGATCTACCCGTTTCGCGGGGACAGCTCTCATTTGTACAAATACTGTACTGGCGGAAAAACCGGCTACACGACAGTGGCGAATAATACCCTGGTGTCTTTTGCGGAGAAAGACGGAATTACTCTGGTGTGTGTGGTGATGGATGCGGCAACACCGGATCATTATACGGATACCAGAAAATTATTTGATTACTGCTTTGAAAATTTCCAGGCGCTGAATATTTCGGAAAACGATGCGGGTCTGGCAAAGGACAACGGAAAAAATTACGGGGTTTTGAACAACAGTGAACCTTATGTAAAGCTGGACGAGGATGCTTATATCATTATGCCAAAAGGAGCACAGTTTTCCGATGTATCCTATAAAAAGACAGAATCTGCAAAAGGAAAAAAGAAAGTTGCAAGGCTTGCATACACATATGCCGGTCATGAGGTCGGCAGTGTGGATATAGTAAAAACCGGAGCAAAGGTAAAAGATAATTATTACGTCAATACCGATAGCGGGCAGAAGAAAAATGAACGTGTCATACGGATCGATCCTGCATGGCTCATTGTTGCGGGAGTGGTTATTGTCGCAGCAGTGGTTCTGTTGTTTCTGGCAAAACGGGCATATGATAATTTTTATGTGATCCGTCATCAGAGAAAAACGAAAAAAAATGATAAAATGCGTTTTCGTGAGAAGAAACGAAAGAAATACAATCGCAGGAAGGACAGGTTTTTTTAAATCGTTCAAATAAAGCGAAAATGCTTGCGTATTTGCCGCAAACAGGTATAATTACAATTGATGGATTTCATTTTAATAATGAAATTGGAGGTTACCATGTCACAATCTGTTACGATAAAAAGTAATAAATACGGAATTAATCTTGTCTTAGACCCGGAGATTGGGTTTGATGAGTTATTGAAGGATGTTGTCGAAAAGTTCAAAGCATCCAGTACATTTTTTAAAAATGCAAAACTGGCATTGTCCTTTGAAGGAAGAAAACTTTCGGAAGAGGAAGAACAGCAGATCATCTCAGCAATTGAAAGCAACACATCGATTGAAATCCTGTGTATCGTTGAAAATGGAACAAGACAGGAAGCTGTCATGAAAGAACAGGTCGAGGCGTTTTACGATGCCGTACAGCAGCAGTATGAGAATGCCGCAGCAGGAAACGGGCCGGAGCAGTTTTATCGTGGCACTTTAAGGTCGGGACAGGTGATTTCGAGTGAATCGAGTGTCACGATCATTGGCGATGTCAATCCGGGAGCCAAAATTATTTCCCAGGGAAACATTGTGATTCTTGGGGCATTAAAAGGTAACGCACAGGCAGGATGTATGGGGGATCGTAACTGTTTTATTTTTGCGCTGGATATGCAGCCGATTCAGATTCAGATTGGGGATCTGATCGCAAAGAGTCCGGACAAGCCGGAACCGAAACGTCGTACACTCCGTCGGTCAAAGACACCGGAAGTGGAAGCACAGATCGCCATTGCAAGAGATGGAAATATCTATATTGAGCCAATCACCAAAAATATATTAAATAACATTTAGGGACGTAGGAGGAATAAGTTTCATGAGCGAAGTAATCGTTATCACATCAGGAAAGGGTGGTGTAGGTAAGACCACAACCACAGCAAACATTGGTACAGGTCTTGCACAGTTAAACAAGAAAGTTGTAATGATTGATACCGATATCGGACTGCGTAACCTGGATGTGGTTATGGGTCTGGAAAATCGTATTGTATATAATCTGGTAGATGTTATAGAAGGAAAGTGCCGTATCCGTCAGGCTTTGATCAAGGATAAGAGATATCCGGAATTATGCCTGCTTCCTTCCGCACAGACCAGAGATAAGGATGCTGTCACACCGGAGCAGATGGTTGCGCTGATCAATGAGCTTCGCGAAGAGTTTGATTATATTTTACTGGACTGCCCGGCCGGTATCGAGCAGGGATTTAAGAATGCGGTAGCAGGTGCGGACCGTGCACTGGTTGTTACGACACCGGAAGTATCTGCGATCCGTGATGCGGATCGTATCGTAGGACTCCTTGAGGCAAACGAGATGAAACGGATTGACCTGATTGTAAACCGTCTGCGTGTAGACATGGTAAAGCGCGGTGAGATGATGACGGTAGATGATGTAACCGATATTCTGGCAGTAAACCTGATCGGGGCCGTGCCGGATGATGAGCAGATCGTTATTTCCACAAACCGTGGTGAGCCACTGGTTGGAACCAACTGTCTGGCAGGGAAAGCATATTCCAATATTTGCCACCGTATTATGGGAGAAGAAGTTCCATTCCTGAATCTGAATGAGAAGCAGGGAGTACTTGAGAAGCTGAAGGACATTTTTAAGAAGAATTAGAGGGGGTACTTATTGTGGGAATAATGGATTTATTTAAGAAGAAGACTTCCGGCAACGTTGCAAAGGACCGCCTGAAGCTGGTGCTGGTTTCTGACCGTGCCAACTGTTCTTCCGAGATGATGGAGATGATGAAGAATGACATTATTGAAGTGATCTCACGTTACATGGATATTGATGCGGAGGCGCTTGATGTAAAAATCACCGAGACAGAGTCCGATTCCAATAACGGAACGGTACCGGCACTTGTCGCTAATATTCCGATCCGTGATATGAAGCATCGTCCGGACCCGAGATAGAAATTACAGAGTACATAAGAAAATGCCCGGCAGGTTCCTACTTGCCGGGCATTTTTAAAAAGCAGGTAACCAGGAGAATTTGAAATTGCATGACAAATCGTTAAAAGAGTTATGTGGGCAGTTATCCATATCGATTGCTACCGGTCGTAACTGGGTAAAACTTGGAAAGATAACTCCCCAATATATAAAAAACGGGGTGCCCTATTTTGATGAAAAGCATATTGCAATCATAGAAAATGAAATCCGGTCAGGAAAAAATGTGGCATTAAAAAGCCGCAGAAATAAAAAATATGTTTCCGGAAATGCGTTATATCGTTCTTATGTTTCCCAAAACTGCAAGAACCTTACCGTTTTGCAGAAACTGCTCTCCGAGATAACACGGGAACAAATTCTGCTGACCACGGATGTGATATCCTATTTTGTGGCAGACTGTGCGTTGCAGTTATTCGGGCAGAAACCATTGTTTTTCCAATATCTGCAGGGGAAAATTTCTATAGGGAAATATGACATCTTACTGGATGCATTGATTGGTGACAGACAAAGGGCAATGGATTTCTGTCAGAAATATCCGGCATTTTTTGCACATGAATACATCTGGGAGCCGGGAGAAGACATTCTGGGACTTATATATCTTTCCTGTAAAAATATGGGAAGCCGGAAAGCGCGCGGTTCGTATTATACACCCACAAAAGTTGTAAAAAAGCTGATTTCCCATCTGGATATCGAACATATAGGAAAAGTGTTAGATCCGTGTTGCGGTACCGGAAATTTTTTACTTCAGCTTCCGGAAAGTGTGGATCTGGCAGATATTTATGGCACGGATACCGATGCGGTGAGTATCCGTATCGCACGACTCAATATGGCTCTGAAATATCCGGACGCGGATGTTGAGGAGATCTGCGAACATATTACCGAGAAGAATTTCCTCACAGAATATGACAGAACAGGATTTGATACCATCATTGGAAATCCGCCGTGGGGCTATGCTTTTTCCAATGAAGACAAAGCAGTGTTAAAGACCAGATATGCCACGGCTTCCGGAAGAAATACCGAGTCCTATGATGTTTTTATCGAACGGGCTCTGGAGATTCTTGTTCCGGATGGAACGCTGGCGTTTGTGCTGCCGGAAGCGGTCTTAAATGTAAAGGCACATATGCGCATCCGCACAATTCTGCTTCAGGGAAGTTCTGTAAAATCCCTTACGTTTCTGGGAGATATGTTTGACGGGGTACAGTGTCCCTGCATTCTGCTGCAGCTTATTGCGACCGGAAAGCCTTTGTCAACGGTGGGGATGCGGATAGAAGACCGGACACGTACATTTATCATAGCAATGGAGCGGACGGTAGTGCCGGAAAATTTCAGTTTTCGGATGACAGATGAAGAGTATCGTGTGCTGGAGAAAATAAAAAATTCCATTCCCGTCTGTTATCTGGCCGATCATGCAGATTTTGCACTTGGCATTGTTACCGGAAACAACAAAAAGTTTCTCTCCGCAGAGAAAACGGAAAATTCGGAGATGGTACTGAAAGGTACAGATATTTGCAAATACCACATAAATCCGGCAAAACAGTATCTGCGGTTTGAACCGGAACAGTTTCAGCAGGTTGCACCTCTGGAGATATACCGGGCACCGGAAAAACTGTTGTACCGTTTTATCAGCAATCAGCTGGTGGTAGCTTATGATGACCGGCAGATGCTTTCTTTGAATAGCTGCAACATTGTGATCCCAAAGATCGAGGGAATGCAGATCAAATATATTCTGGCAATTTTAAATTCCAGTGTTTCTCAGTTTGTTTATCAGAAGGAATTCCATTCCATAAAAGTATTGCGGGCGCATATGGAGCATATTCCGATTCCGCGTGTTGGGAAAGCGATACAGAATGAAATTATAGCGATGACCGAGCCGCTGATTCATGGAATGGAAAAAGAGGCAGCAGAGGCTTGCCGGAAACGGCTGGATTGCAGAATCATGGATTTGTTCCGGTTATCCGCGGAGGAACAGTGGATAATCCGGCATGCTTTACATTAACCTATAAAGGATAGAAATGTACAAAAGGACAAAAATAAAGACACTAAACCGGAATAAAGACAAATTAAAGGCATTAAACTATAAAATTGACGCATAAACGACATTGCAAAATTACTACTGATTTATCAGACGATTTAATAATAAAAGCAGCTGTTTTTTGTCTTCGGTGTAAATTAACAGACCATTACAGGTGCGAACGATGGTAAGAATCTGCCCGGCAAAGAGATCACTCTGTTCGAATGTATGCAGCAGAAGTTCCTGCATATGGGAGGGTACGGACAGGAAAACGGTCTCTACCTGTTCCATTGGATGGAGGGAGACATTTGCATCTGCAAATAATTTCCCAAGGCATTGTTCCTGTTCCACTTGTGCAGCTGTCTTGTCCACAATAAAAAATCCATTGGCATCCTTCGGCATATGCAAAGACTGGACGGCGCGCTGCACCTGTTTGGTCAGGGCATCCGATGCCGGATACAGAGATTCAAAATAACTCATAAAATCGGTAGCTTTTCGAAAGTGCCGGTTTTTTCCGTTTTGGGTAAGTTCGGTCATGAGAATCCGGCGAATGATGCTTTCGCATGTCTCGCGGGAAGGATTTTTGCGCAGCTGGTTTTTCTGATTCAAAATGGGATCTCCTTTGTTACAGTTTCAGATTATCTTTACTATATACTATTTTCTTGACGAATTCCACAGGAAAAGGTAGAATACGAAGTGAAATACCACGTTAATTTTTATGGAGCGGAAAATGTCGACAAATACAAAAAAGAGTAAATCATCAGAAGAAACATTGGAAAAACTGCGCGCTTTCATTAATGAAAAAGGCGGCATCGTAAAAAAGGAAGAATTTGCGGCACTTGATGTGGATTACCGCAAGATTCTGGAATTTGTGGAAGCCGGGACACTGGTGCGGATAAAAAACGGTTATTATACCGACCGGATCGACCGCTTTTCCGAGGAAGAACTGATCGCACGGCTTTTTCCGGATGCGCGTCTGTGCATGGAAAGTGCGCTCTATGCGTATGGATATATCCGGGAAAAGCCTTACGGATGGCACTTAGCGGTGGATAAAAATACATCCAAGTCGCGGTTTAAGATGGATTATCCGAAAGTAATCCCATACTATACAGAGCCGGAAGCTTTGGAACTTGGTTCCACAACGATTGAGCAGAATGGACTGACGTTTCAGATTTATGATAAGGAACGGATGATCTGTGACTGCCTGAAATATGAGGCAAAGCTTGACCGGGCGATTTTCCGGGAGGCGATCCAGTCCTATATCCGGGACAATGATAAAGACATTTCCATGCTGATGGAATATGCCAGAGCGCGAAAAGTAACAGGAAAGGTACAGAGTCTGATCGGAGTGTGGCTGTAATGAAAGTCGGTGTATGTGAGGCAACAGAACTGAAAAAGAGAAGCGAAATGCTCTCCATTCCATTTGCGGATCTCCTGTGGGGATATGCGGTGGAAGATCTGATGCTGCGTGTCAGTACGTCTGCATACCGTGAATTTTTATGGCTGATGAGCCTGCCGCTTCTGGGAGAAGAAGCATACCGGCAGCGCGCCAAGAAGCGCATCCGCTTTTTTTATAAGGGAAGTGAGGAAGAACTCACGCCGGACAAACTGCAGCCCGGTCAGCGATTATCCATCGCAATGGGCGAACATATCAAAACAACACTTTTTGCAAAAGAAAATGCACAGAAAATCCATTGGGAAGGTACGGTGACGGCATTGAGCGGTGGAATCCGGCTTAGCATGACCGCCGGGTATTTTGATATGAAAGTTCCGCTGAATATTGAGATCTACAGTTTTGGTGCGGTCAGCCAGATTCCGGGAACCAGGGAAGAAGAACTGATTGCAGTGGGCGGAGACAGAACAATTTCCTATCTGGTGTATTCGCCGGAGAGTGAACTGAGCTATGATCTGTTTGCGATCATGGACAAGCTGGAACTGATCGGCAGCATGGGAAGTTATTATGATGCATACCGGCTGCTCCGGACACAGCCGCTCAGCGGGCGTTATGTGCTGGAGGAACTGACGGTGCTTACCGCTGCATCTCCGAAGATGCGAAAAGAGCAGAGATTAAAGCAGCTGGACGAATACCGGGCTTACACATATATGCGCAAGCGCTGGGAAAAGTATCTGCGTAACCATGGGCTGGCAGAGGTTCCCTGGGAAGACGCAATCGATCTGATTCTGGTGTTTGTGTCCCCGATCTGGGAGAGTCTTTGCCGCAATGAGATCTTTTTTGATGACTGGATGCCGGAACTTGGCCGGTTCTTAGGATAGTGGAGGAAATATGCTGGAACAAAAACTGAATGAACTGGAACAATCGGACATATATCCGTTTCATATGCCCGGCCATAAACGGGCATTCCTGCCTTTTGCCAATCCCTATGCCATTGATATTACGGAAATTGAAGGATTTGATAATCTTCACCATGCAACCGGAATTCTGCAGGAGGCGCAGCAGAAAGCGGCAGATCTGTATGGTGCAAAAAAAACGTATTATCTGGTAAACGGAAGTACCTGCGGACTTCTTGCGGCGATCAGTGCAGCAGTCCCACGGGGCGAAAAAATCCTTATGGCGAGAAACTGTCACAAAGCAGTATATCACGCGATGTATCTGCGGCAGCTGGTTCCTGTTTATCTGTATCCGGAAGATACCGCCTACGGCATCCAGGGGCAGGTAACACCACAGATGGTGCGAAAGCAGCTGGAACAGACACCGGATATCCGGGCCGTTGTCATTACTTCCCCGACATACGACGGGGTCGTATCGGATATCAAAAACATTGCGGATTCCGTGCATGCATATGGGATTCCGCTGATCGTGGATGAAGCGCATGGAGCGCATTTCGGGTTTTCCCCGGAGTTTCCGGAAAATGCCACAAGGCTTGGTGCGGATGCCGTGATTATGAGTGTACACAAAACACTTCCCGCATTTACACAGACCGCATTGCTGCATCTGTGTTCCGACCGGATCGCGGAGAAAAAGGTCGCACAATTTCTGGGGATTTATGAGACAAGTTCTCCGTCATACATTCTGATGGCGGGGATTGAAAAAAGTCTGCAGATCATAGAAAAAGACCGGGAAATGCTGTTTGCTGCATACAGCAGAAGGCTTGCAGAGTTTCGGGATAAGACCAAAAATCTGAAAACACTGCAGGTATTACAGCCATCCGATTTTTCAAAACAGGAGGCGTTCTCATTTGATCCGGGAAAACTTCTGATTCTGACCGGAAACAGCATGAGCGGACAGGCCCTTCAGGAGATATTGCTGCAGGAATATGGTCTGCAGATGGAGATGGCAAGTGGAAACTATGTAGTTGCCATGACTTCCATTATGGATACGGACGAAGGGTTTGCGCGGCTTTCGGATGCACTGGAATGTATTGACGGAACGGTCCGTAAGAAGGAAGAGACCAGCGAGATTTCACCGCGGGAGATTTACCGGGAACAAAAAACCGTCATGACGATTGATCAGGCACTGGACGCAGAACAAAAAACGGTCCGGCTGGAGGAAGCCACAGGAGAGGTGAGCGGGGATTATGTGTATCTGTATCCACCCGGAATTCCGATTCTTGTGCCTGGCGAAGCGATTGACGTGCAGACCGCAGAAACGATCCGGCATTGTATCCGGCTGGGCCTGGAGGTAGAGGGACTGCCGGATTTGACGTGTATAAACGTTGTGAAATGACGGCAAATATATTATACTAGAGGAAAGAGATCAATGGGCAAAATTTATTGTGTCATGGGAAAGAGTTCTTCCGGAAAAGACAGTATCTACAGCCGGATTATGCAGCAGGGGAATCCTGCACTTTTACGCATTGTACCGTATACCACCCGCCCCCGCAGGGAGGGAGAGACGGATGGACGGGAATATGTGTTTACGGATGAGGCACATGTACAGCAGCTGGAAAGCGCAGGCAAGGTGATCGAGCTGCGGGCATATCACACGGTCTATGGGATCTGGAAATATTTTACGGTAGATGATGGAAGAATTGACCTGTCGGCGCACAGTTATCTGTATATTGTGACACTGGAAGGGTATCAGAAAATACAAAGATACTTCGGAAAGTCCTGTGTGGTGCCGATTTATATAGAAGTGGAGGATGGCGAGCGGCTGCTTCGGGCGATCGCCAGGGAGCGGCAGCAGAAAACTCCGCAGTATGAGGAAATGTGCCGGAGATTTCTTGCGGATGCAGCCGATTTTTCCGAGGAAAAGCTGACAGAGGCAGGCATCACACGACGGTTTATAAATAAGGATATGGAAGGAACCATCCGGGAGATCACGGAATATATCCGGCGGGATATGTCCGGGATGGAGAAACAGGATAAGAGGATTTCTATATGGCGATAAAAGTAAACGATATATCCGCGGTCAATCAGGTACCGGAGGCCACAAAAACAGTAGAAGGCGACGGCTCGTTCAAGTTTACACTTGCAAGTGCGATCACAGATGCGGATCTGCAGGCAAAAGTGGATGAACTGCTCAGTGATATTACGGCGCAGGGAAACCGTCTTGCGGAGCACATGGACATCCGGGATATGAAAAAGTACCGTGGACTGATAAAAGACTTTCTGAATGAAGTAGTTTACCGTTCCCACCGGTTTTCAAGGGAAAATTTTCTTGATCGCAGGGGACGCCACCGGGTATATGGCATTATCCGCCTGATCGATAAGAATCTGGATGAACTGGCAGGCGAACTGGTGGCAGACGAAAAGGATCATATTTCGATTCTGGACCGTATTGGGGAAATTAAAGGACTTTTGCTTGATATTTTGACCTAGACAGATACAAGGAGGGGATGGCTATGGCAGGATTTTCAGACATCATTGGACATGAACAGATCATCGGGCATTTGAAGAATGCAATTGCCCTCGACAAAGTCAGCCATGCATATATTTTTAACGGACCAAAGCTTTCCGGAAAAATGATGCTTGCAGAGGCTTTTGCCATGGCACTGCAATGTGAGGGAGAAGGGACAGGGACAAGGCCATGCCTTTTATGCCGCTCCTGTAAACAGGCGGTGGATCATAATCAGCCCGATATCATCTATGTATCCCACGAAAAGCCGAATACCATCGGGGTGGACGATATCCGTACCCAGATCAATAACGATATTGTGATAAAACCATACAGCAGCCGCTACAAAGTGTATATTGTGGATGAGGCGGAAAAAATGAACCAGCAGGCACAGAATGCATTGCTGAAAACAATCGAGGAACCGCCGGCATATGCTGTCATCCTGCTTCTGACCACAAATGCGGACAGTTTTCTGCCAACGATTTTATCGCGCTGCATTACACTGAATCTCAAAGTGGTAAAAGAAGATGTGATCAAATCTTATCTGATGAAAACGTATCACATTCCGGATTACCAGGCAGATGTCTGTGCCGCATTTTCCCAGGGAAATGTAGGGAAAGCCATTCAGCTGGCATCTTCCGAAGAATTTGGGGAACTGAAAGCATCGGTGCTGCAGCTGATGAAGCGTCTGGAAGATATTGATCTGTATGAAATGACAGCAGCAGTAAAGCAGATTGCAGAGTATAAGCTGACGGTCAATGATTATTTTGACCTCATGATGATCTGGTTCCGCGATGTACTTTACATGAAAGCAACCAATGATGTAAACGGACTCATTTTTAAGGATGAGGTTTATGACATAAAAAAACAGGCAGCAAAGCGGTCGTATCAGGGAATTGAGACGATCATCCGTGCACTTGAGACAGCGAAAGTCCGGATTTCGGCAAATGTAAATTTCGATCTTGTGATTGAGCTGCTGTTACTGACAATTAAGGAGAATTAATATGATAAAAGTGGTAGGAATCCGTTTTCAGCGTGCGGGAAAGATTTATTATTTTCAGCCTGAACAATTAGAACTATCCGTTGGGGATGGAGTTATCGTTGAAACAGCACGTGGTGTAGAATACGGCACAGTTGTGATTGGACCCAAAGAGGTCTTTGAAGATTCTGTTGTTGCCCCTGTGAAACCTGTTATTAGACAGGCAACTTCTAAGGATTTGAAACAAATTGAGAAGAATAAAGAGCGCGAAGAAAAAGCTTTTGAAATTTGTCTCGAAAAAATTGAAAAACGCAAGTTACCGATGAAACTTATCA